>Ga0351910_1018_pt1 | contig 75600 bp, 62 predicted proteins | sample TotcelHT113001L5_FD_206860 | JGI IMG/M metagenome (GOLD analysis project Ga0351910, IMG submission 206860) | Enriched cells from coal bed in the Powder River Basin, Montana, United States - Total cells T11 rep1 HSBNCT.T11.300.1.L5 ...
CTGGCGGTGATGCGTCCGGTACGCCGGGACGCGTTGGTGACCCACAGCCACCAACGCGTGCGCGTGAGCCGCAATAGCCTGATCAGCGTGCAGGGCAATGCCTACTCGGTGCCCACCAGCCTCATCGGTCAGTACGTCAATGTGCACATCCACGAATGGCATCTGGAGGTCTACCACCAGACCCAACAGGTGCTCACGCTGCCGCGCCTCAGCGGCCAGCGGCGCCACCACATCAACTACCGCCACCTGATCGACTCCCTGCTGCGCAAACCAGGGGGATTTCGCGATTACCGCTACCGCGACGCCCTTTTCCCCACCCTGGTCTTCCAGCGCGCCTGGGAGCACCTGAATGCAACGTACGCCCCACGCAAGGCGGATCTCATCTACCTGCGGGTGCTGCATCTGGCAGCTCACCAACTGCAGAGCGATGTGGCTGCCGCCCTGGGGGCGCTGTTGGAGGCGGGAGGGCCGTGGGATGACACGCTGGTGGCCCAGCAGCTGCAGCCCACGTTTGCGCCCGTGCCCGCGCTCCCCGCTGTGGCGGTCGATCTGCAGCTCTGCGATGAGCTGCTACGGGAGGGCTCCCATGTCGCTGGAGACGCTACGCGGCCACTGCCGCACGTTGCGCCTGCCCACGGTCGCGGCGGTGTTGGGCGACATCCTGGCCCTGGCCCAGCCGGAGGAGTGGTCGCTGGAGACCCTCTGTTGCATTTGCTGGAGCAGGAACTGGAGGGCCCGGGCGATCGCCGCATCGCCCGCCTGCTCAAGGCTGCGCATTTGCCTGCGGGCAAGACTTTGGAGACCTTCAGCCTACAACGCCTGCCACTGCGGCTGCGTCGCCAACTGACACCACGGCCGAGGGGGAGTTCATCGCCCGGGGCGACAATGTCTTGATCTTTGGCGCCCCTGGCACGGGGAAAACCCACTTGGCGGCGGCCCTCGGCTACGCCTGGATCCAGCGCAACCACAGCGTGCTGTTTACCCCCACCTACCAACTGGTGGGCGCTCTGCTGCGCGCCAAGCGGGACTGCGCTCGAGCGAGAGTTGCGTCACCTCGACCGCTTCGAGGTGGTCATCCTGGACGACCTGGGCTACGTGCAGCAGAGCCGCGAGGAGATGGAGGTGCTGTTCACCTTCTTGGCCGAGCGGTACGAGCGCCGCAGCGTGATGATCACCTCCAACCTGGTCTTCTCCCAGTGGAACCAGATCTTCAAAGATCCCCTCACCACAGCCGCCGCCATCGACCGTGTCGTCCATCACAGTCTAATCATCGAGTTTGGCAAGGAGGTGAAGAACGTACGTGTCGAAGAAGCGGCGCGCCGCAACGGCATTGTGCTGCCGGTCGCCCCAGTGGTTGACCCGTCGCAGTCTGAACAGTGACGCTACGCCATGGGCAATTCTAGTTGTCGCTGATGTCCATTCCTAATTGTCGCTTGACATTGGCTAGCTGTTACTCCGTTTGATGCTCGAAAAGGGAACTATTTGACGACCGAAAAGGGAACCACCTGGCAGCAGCCCGCATTAGGCGACGAGACTTGGCAGTTGCCGCACCGCCATCAGGACATTGCGGCGTCGCGCCGTTCGCGCTGCAGACGCTCACGGAAGCGATACGACTCGGCACCGCTGAACTCCAGGATATGGGCCTTGTGGGTCAGGTGGTCGAGCAAGGCGGCCGTGAGGCGCTCGTCGCCAAAGACCTGGGTCCAGTCGGCGAAGCGCAGGTTGGTGGTGATGACCAATGACACCCTTTGATAGAGGGCCGAGCAGAACTGGAAAATCAGATGGGCGCCGGTGGCCGAGAAGGGGATGAACCCCATCTCGTCCAGGATGATCAGATGCTGCCTGAGGGCGCCGTTGAGCAGTTTGGGCACGCGATGCTCATCCTCCGCCTGAAGCAGTTCGTTGACCAGAGCAGCGGCGTTGTAGAAGCGCACCTTGTAGTCCTGGCGGCAGGCGGCGAGGGCCAAGCCGAGGGCGAGATGGGTCTTGCCCAGGCCCGGGTTGCCCACCATCAGGAGGGGCTCTGCCTGGCGGATGTAGCCGCCCTGGGCTAGGTCGAGCACCCGCTGTTTGTTGAGACTGGGCACGCACGCAAAGTCAAAGTCGGCCAGTTCTTTGAGCACGGGGAAGCGGGCGGCTTTGATCAGTCGCACCTAACGGTTGTTCTTGCGCTGGGCGTTCTCTTGCTCCGCCAGGGCCAGGAGGTAACGATCATAGCCCCGTCCTGCCTGGACGGCATCCTCTCCGAACTTGCGGTAGTGGCGCAGAAAGGTGGGCAAGCGCAGCTCCTTGAGGTAGCTTTCGAGCAGAAGGTTGGCGTCCAAGTTCACCTCCTCCCTGCGACCAAGAGCTGCTCATAGCGCTGTAGATCCGGCGGGGCTATGTCACGTCCCAGGTGCTGGTGTCCCCTGAGGTCCAAGGTCGTCAGTGAGGGTTCGGGGCGGGTGAGCTGCCGCAGACAAAGCAGGACACCATCCGCCTGCAGACAGCCGTGTTCCAGGGCGCGGGTCACCGCCTCCTCGACCTGCTGGGCCGGGTAGTCCTCATGGAGCCGCAGGATGCGGATGAACTCGCGGATCCCCTGACCATCGTTACGTTCCGCCTAGAGCCTGGCCAGCAGGCGCGTCTTTGCCGAGGCCGCGTACAGTGCCAGGTCAGCAGGCCGGAGGCAAGGCGGTCGTCGTCGCATCGCGTTGGCCGTTGGGTTGGGCCTGCGCGTCGACGCGGCCTGCCCCCCTGTTAGTGGCCACTCCTTCTGACGTGCACTAGAATCCGTGGCAGTAAGCTAGCCACCAGGGGAGGAAATACGTGGTCAAGTCACAGGATATCGCGGCCGGCGCGCAGCAACTGGGGCTCGCCAACCTGCCGGTGTGCGTGCACTCGTCGCTGCGCTCCTTTGGCTGGGTCGAGGGTGGGGCCGATGCGGTGATCGATGGCCTGCTGGCGGCGGGCTGCACCCTACTTGCGCCCACCTTCTCGCTGATGTACGCGCTCTCCGGCCCCGACGAGGTCGGCCCTGTCTATACGCCCGACACGCCGGAGATGAACGTGGGGCTGGGAGCCATTCCTGTCGCGCTGTTGCGCCGCCCCGAGCGCGTGCGCAGCAGGCATCCCCTCAACTCTTCTTCCGCAGTGGGGCCGTTGGCCGAAAGGCTGGCCGGCGCGGACGTGTCTGACGCGCTCTACGCCTCTTTTGAGGCGCTGCTGGCGTTGGGTGGGTGGGTGCTGCTGATCGGGGTGCCGCTCAGGAACATGACGCTGATCCATCTGGCGGAGCAGAAGGCGGGACGCCCATTGGTAGACAAGTGGGCCATGGCTGCCGATGGCCATCCCCGGCCGGTCAGGGTAGGGGGCTGTGGGCGCGGCTTTCCGCAGCTAGAGCCCTGGTTGGGGCCTTTGGCGCGCGAGACCTTTGTGGGCGCGAGCCGCTGGCGGGCGTTCCCTGCTGCCGAGACCGTGGCTGCTGCGGCGGCCGCGATTCGCGCCAAGCCCGACGTGACCCACTGCGGTCGCGAGAGTTGCGAGTACTGCAATGCGACGCTGCGAGACCAACTCGCCGGACCGGCCGCCAAGTGAGGACACCGTAGCGAGCGGGCATCACCGGATTCTGCTAGCATAACGCTTGACTCGCTCTTTCCTTTCCCTTGCGCCGAGGGCTAGAGCCTGTCACACTATGGGTACGCTGCGCCTCATCTACTCCGCAGGGGGCCAAATCCATGGATGCCGTGTTGCCAGACGAGATGGGTTACGAGCAAGAGGTCATCGCCGAACTGCACGATCTGCGCCGCGACCAGCTGCCTTCGGTGTTGGCGGTGCTGCTCGCCATCGGATGGTTCTGGTTCTTTTACATTGGCATCCGGCGCCTCGACCTGGCGACTGGCTTTATCATCATAGTGCTGGGTACGAGCGCGACCTATGGCGCCTATCTGCTGCGCGAGCGCCGCTTCCAGCTGGCCTGTTGGTCGGCGCTGTTGGGCCTGACTGGCATGCTGCAACTGGTGGCGATCTCGCACAGTGTACACGAGGTCGCGGTCCGATATCGGGACTACCGCTGATTGCCCGGTGTGTCTGGTGTTTTCGGGCGAAAAGCGGGCGTCGCGCGCCGCTCGTACAGGGTTCCAGCCGTACCGGTTCGGCACGAAGTGAAAATCGTCTTTGCACGATGGCCTTCAGCCTGAACGGAAAAGGGCAGAGTGTGATCAATGGCTAATGCCTACGACCAGCAAAACGTCAAGTTTCCATCTGACCTGCGCGTTCCAGCCCTCCTGGTGATTTGGGTTTGCCTATTTCTGGGCCTCATTCTGGGATTCTGGGTGCAGATTATCGGCAATCCAGGCCTGCTACCATTCTCGCTGATGCTCTATGCGGTCGCATTTGTGAGTTGGTGCCTAAATCGTTTCAGGGGGTGGGCCAGCCGCTGGTTCCTTGTAGTGTCGGCCGTGGGGATCATTCTGCTTGTGCGCGGTCGTCTCACTGCATCCGCGCCCCTGATCCTGGCGTCAATCCCCGTAGCGCTTGCGGCGGCGCTGATCAGCCTGCGGGCTGCCGCGCTTGTTGCCGTAATTCAGACTGCGCTGCTCTTCTATCCCCAGGTGCCCCCAAATACGGGTGAATCCAGCATCGCATTAGTTTCGGTTTGGATCACCTTTGGGCTTATGGTTGCCCTTTATCAACCTATGTATCGCCAGTCCCGGTGGTCCTGGGAGCACTATGACTTGGCGCGAGGAATGCTTGATGAGGCTCGAGACAGTCGAGCCGAACTGGCACAAGCCCTGGAAGATCTGAGTGACGCTAACGCCCAACTCACTAGGCTCAACCGTCTAGCGCACGGTCTCAGAAATGCCGCCGAGGCGGCGCGGCAGGCAAAAGAAGAGTTTGCAGCCAACGTGAGCCACGAGTTGCGAACGCCCCTCAATATGATCGTCGGCTTCTCGGAAATGATTCTTCAATCGCCAGACACCTATGGGAAGATACCTTCGTCCCTGCTCGCCGACCTTGCTGTTATCGAACGCAACGGGCAGCATTTGTCAAGCCTTGTGGATGACGTTCTCGAGCTGAGCCAGATTGACGCAGGTCGAGTTGCACTGGTCAAGGAATTGGTCATGCTTTCCGAGATTCTCGATGCCGCGCTGGAAGCCGTGAGGCCCATGTACGAGGCGAAGCACCTATCCCTGGAGATCGTTGGGCCAAGAAGCGTGACGCTCTCTTGTGACCGCCTGCGGATACGCCAGGTGCTTCTCAATTTGCTGATCAACGCCGGCCGCTTCACGGAGCAGGGAGGAGCGCAAGTTCGTGTCTCCGAGGATGTGAGCCATGTGACTGTCAGCGTTGCCGACACGGGCCCTGGAATAGCCAAAGAAGACCAGTCCAGACTATTCGAGCCTTTTGAGCAACTGGGCGGCACTACCGCTCAGCGTCAAGGTGGGAGTGGGTTGGGCTTGAGCATTAGCAGGGACTTTGTCGAGTTGCACGGCGGAAGGATGTGGATCGACAGCGACCTGGGCCAAGGGGCGACGTTCAGTTTCAGGCTACCCAAGAATGAGCCAGTTCCTCTCGAATCGGGTGCGGCTAGATGGCTGGAGCCGACCTGGGAATACACGCAACGCACGCAACCTCTGGTGGTCAATAAGGGTCTGATGCGGCGACGGATCATCGTTCTGGATACTTCGGGATCGCTGGCGAAACTGCTGTCCCGCCATCTAGTAGGTGCCGAGGTCGTGCTAGTCGCTTCCTCAGAAGAAGTCGAGCGCGAGATTTCGCGACTGCCCGCTCAGGCGGTCCTGATCAACGTTAACTCGGCAGACGAAGGCCTTGCGGAGCGCGTGAGCCTAGGGCTACCTTTAGAGACGCCGGTTATGGTGTGCTCAATACCGGGCGCCCTGGAAGCCGCGAGCGAACTTGACGCTTCCCATTACCTCACAAAGCCAGTTACCCGTAAGGCACTGCTCGACGCTCTTGACCGAGCTTGCCCCGGCGGGCGAACCGTCCTGGTGGTGGATGACGAGATGGATGCCCAGCGCCTGTTCCGAAAGATGCTGGTGTCATCTGGACGTCCATATCGAGTGCTCAGAGCCACTGGCGGACGTCAAGCCATCGAGGCTATGCAGAGCCAGCGTCCAGATGTCGTGCTGCTTGATCTAGTCATGTCTGACATGGATGGATTCGCGGTGCTGAAGGAGATGCGTGCCGCCTCGGCACTAAGCGGCATTCCTGTGGTGGTCGCCTCGGCGCTCGATCCTGGTGGCCATCCCATCGCCACCCAGGGCATCGCCGTTGCCCGGAAAGGGGGCCTATCTGCCCGTGAGCTTCTTCGGGTCATAGAGTCGCTCAGTGATATTCTCTCGCCGGAAGGACGAGCTGACGATCTAGCTCCGACAGCAATACTTGCCGGCTGACAGGCTTTGGCATGAATGCGTCAGCCCCTAGGCTTAGGGCCAGCCGTTCTTGTGGCAAGATTGTGCAGACGATCACTGGTATCCCTGCTGTGCTGGGATGGCCACGAAGGCGCCCCAGTAGCTCCCATCCGTCAACGTTGGGGAGCATCACGTCCAGGACCAGGATTCGCGGTCTCACCTGCTCAGCGACTGTAAATACTTGTCTGGGGTCCCGAACACCCACGAAACGGTAGGGCGAACCAGCGAGATAGCGTTGCACAAGCTCCAGAGTGTCGGCGTTGTCATCGACGAAAAGCACTGGCGTGTGCTCCATCGTCGAGAAGGTGATGTCCGCGCCGAAGGAGCCACGGTCAGATTCACCCTCCACGACCTCGAGCGAGACGCCTGAAGGGAGAGCCAGTTGGCGAGCGATCTCGAGATCGCCCTGTTGTTCGGCGGACCGTTGCGCGTCCGTGGCCCCAGGGCTATTGGTGCGGATTGCGATTAGGCATATCGAGTCTCTATCCTCAAACTCAATCGACACTCGTCCGTTCTGGGTTGCCTGCATCGCATCGGTGAGCATAATGAAGACTGCCTGCCTGACTGCCGTCAACTGGACTGACACGATCTGCTCGCTGTCTGTCCAGTCCACCTCGACAGTAACGCCCAGCGACCCGGACATTCGACCCATGATGTCCAGTGCCCCCTGAACGATCTCCTTCAGGGAAATTGGCGTGCTCTGGGTAGACTCCTGCAGCCATTTGAGTTCTCGGTCTCTGCTCGAAGCGGCTCCAGCCGCGTTGCTCTCGCCGTGGGTCTCCGAGATCTCCCTTCTGGTTGCGACCTCACTGTCGTATCTGCTGGAGAGCAAGTCAGCTAGTGAGGCGAGCGCGCTACGTTCGTGACGCTGAAGCTGTCTAAGGCTATAGCCAAGATCCTGGGCGACTTCGCCCTGGGTCAGTTGCTCCACGTACCGTCGCTCAAGAATCTCGTACGCGCGCCAGGCGCGCGACTGCATGGGCACTGTCGCATCCGGCCTGAGACGGTGAATTGCATCCAATAACAGAGTACGGAGTGCCTGGGGCGTGTTTCGGTCGTGCCTCAAACCAAACCGCTCAACTAGCGAGCTTCTGCGCAGTTGCTCCATTGTGTAGAGAGATCGGAGGGCTTGCCGAAGCTCAGGCAAGAGCTCTGGCTGCGGATCGCTGACAGACATGTCGCCTCAATGTCGTGTATATGGCGTCTCGCCTATGATGGACGGCCCCAATGGAGCAGAGCTTATGCTAATATGGAATCATTGGTGAGGGCGTGGAGTAGGGTGCCTCTGGAATAGATCAAGACTATACGGCCCTGGCACTCGCGTCAAGGCACTCGGCTCATTTGCCGCCTTCCTGATGACTAGACGGGGATATCAGGGGCAGCGGACCAGGCTCCAAAGCCGAGCGTGCGCCAGACCCATCGGTCTAGGTAGATCGTCGACGGTTCCCTTCGGCGAGGATCAACTCGTCTACATCACATGGCTCGGACGACGGGCGAGTTCGCCGAGAAGCTCCGACTCTCAACACCGACAGGCGAATGTCACAATGGCCGGCGAGTAGGGTCACAAGGCTCTCGCAGTGGGGCTCGGGCGAATCGACGCCTGGCGAACTAGGCATCCTGGCGGTGTTGGGCCAGTTCAACGTAGGGAGGGTTGCAGGGTGGCAGCCGAAACAAGGCAGAGCCTGATACTCGGCGTTCGCAGGACAACGTGGGCTGAAGACCTCTGGTTCTACTTCTTTATCATGCCCTGGCTAGTCGGGTTCGTGCTGTTCACCGCGGGACCGATGATCGCCTCAGTACTCATCTCTTTCACCCGTTGGGAGCTTGTTCGTACCCCGGAGTGGGTAGGCTTCGAGAACTGGATAAGGCTAGCAGGCGACAAGCTCTTCTGGACATCGCTTAGGGTTACGCTTTCGTACACATTGCTGAGCGTGTTGCCGGGACTGGTGGTGTCGTTTCTGCTTGCGTATATCCTCAACGCCGACGTCAAAGGTACCCCGATCTTCCGGACACTCTTCTATCTGCCATCGATCGTGTCTGGGGTGGCCGTTGCCATGCTGTGGCTATGGATCTTCAACCCCAGGTTTGGGCTCATCAACTACCTACTCAGTCTAGTTGGCATCACAGGCCCCGACTGGCTCTGGAGTCGTCAGTGGGTTATCCCATCTTTCGCAATCATGAGTCTCTGGGGGGCAGGCGGTGCTATGCTGATCTACTTGGCTGGTCTGCAGAGCATCCCCACCGAGTTGTATGAAGCCGCAGAGATAGATGGGGCAAGTGGTTGGCGCAAGGTAGTGAATATCACGCTGCCGATGATCTCGCCGGTGATCTTGTTCAATCTCATTATGCGCATGATCGGTTCGATGCAGGTCTTCACTGAAGCATATGTGATGACCGTGGGGGGGCCCAATAACGCGAGCCTCTTCTACGTGCTGTATCTCTACCAGAACGCGTTTCTGTACTTTCGCATGGGGTACGCATCGGTTCTGGCATGGATTCTCTTTGTGCTTATTGCCCTGCTCACGGCACTCATCTTTCGATTCTCGCGCGACGCAGTGTACTACCAGGCGTAGGCAGCATACGAGGAGAGGACGCCACCCGTGACAACCTGGTCAACGTCAGCCGCTCGTGAGACACGCGAACGAGCACGTCAATCGCATAGACGTCGAGTCGCGATCGACCTTGTGGTCACTTATTCAGTTCTGATTGCTGGCAGCCTCTTGTTCATGATTCCCTTCTTGTGGATGCTGAGTAGTTCGCTCAAGACGAAGCCGGAGGTCTTTATCTTTCCGCCAAGGCCCTTTCCCCAAGTATTCCAGTGGCACAATTACCGTGATGCGCTGACCGCGGCGCCGTTTGCACGCTACTTTACCAACTCAGTGTATGTGGCCTTGACGACTGTCCTGGGCACGACGCTCGCGTCGTCGATGGTGGGCTACGGCTTTGCATGCGTCAGGGGTCGTGGGTCAGGTACGCTGTTCGCTCTAGTCCTGGCCACGATGATGCTGCCAAGTCAGGTCACAATGATTCCCATGTACATCATGTTCTCTAAGGTTGGCTGGGTGAACACCTACCTGCCTCTCATCGTGCCGAACTTTGCTGGAAGTCCCTTCAATATCTTCCTATTCCGGCAGTTCTTCCGAGGCATAGGGCCCGAAATCCGAGATGCGGCCAGGATCGATGGGTGCAACCACTGGGGGCTGTATTGGAGGATTATCATGCCGATAAGCACGGCCGCCGTCGCGACGGTTGCGATCATGGCCTTTATGTGGTCATGGAACAACTTTCTGGGGCCGCTGATCTACCTAAACTCTCAGAAATTGTACACCGTGCCGCTGGGATTGGCTATGTTCCGCGCATACTATCCCTCGGAAACACCCTGGCACTGGCTCATGGCCGCTTCGGTGGTTGCTGTATCGCCACTCATTGTACTGTTCTTCTTCGCACAGAAGGCCTTCATCCAGGGCATAGTGGTCACAGGCGTAAAGGGCTAGCAGAGGCAACACGGCCAAGGAGGGGTAAAACGAACAGCGTGACGATTCAACGTGACTTTGACTCTAGCAACTGTGCAGTGAGAACAATGGGAGGAAAGCGAGATGTATAGCATTACGCGTCGCAAGCTACTTTCGGCATCCGTGCTGGCCATGGCTGGTCTGGGTCTGGCCGCCTGTGCTCCAAAGGGACCGGCCACTACTGAGCCGAAAGAGGCCCCAGCCACGACGGCTAAGGAGCCGGCCGCGGCAGCTCCGACCGCAACCACTGCTGCTGCGCCCAAGGCTGCAGAGGCAGTCACCCTGAGTTACTATATTGGCTTTGGTGCGGGTGGCGCTCCGGCGCAAGTGGAAGCGGTCACCAAGATGTTCGCTCGGTTTACCGAAGCTAACCCCGAGATCGTGGTCGAGCCTCTGGCCGTGCCTGGCGCCGAAGCCAAAGTGAAATTCCGCGCGATGGTCGCTGCCGGCACGCCGCCGGACATCCTCACCATGGGAATGTCCGGATACGATGTGGCCTGCAGAAAGGGATTCATTGACCTCCGGCCCCACTTTGAGGCAGGCGACGTGGATCTGACAGAGTGGGACGAGCAGGCACTAGAGTCCTACACGGTGCCTCCCATGGGTAACATGGTGTATGGACTGCCCTTTGGCCTGAATGCCGAGTTCCTATGCTATAACAAGACCATCTGGGACAAGGCAGGACTGACCGCGGTCAAGGGCTGGGATGATGCCACGTGGACTTGGGATGCTTGGCTGGAGGCGGCCAAGAAGACCACCACGCGTGTCGGCGACCAGACCGACGTTTTTGGCGCGCTGAGTCCCGTTGACAACGCTCGCACGGCGCAGATGTTTGGCGGGTATTTTGCCTCTCCGGACCTGACCAAGATCACCTTTGACACGCCAGAAGCCATCAAGGGCTATGTCTTCCGACAGGGTAATATCTGGACGGATCGCGTAACGCCGAATGCCGGCGAGAGCGCGGCCCTGGCGACCGGCTTTCTGAGTGGCAAGGTCGGCATGGTGATGCAGGGCACCTGGGGCGTCGGTGGGTATCTTGACATCACCGACTTCGAATGGGACTTTCTGCCGATTCCGTTTGCATCGGAAGTTGGCGTCGAGGCTCTTCGCGCTTCGCCGTATTGGCCAGATAGCTTGGCGATCTCTTCCGTAAAAAACGGCCAGCAGTCGTGGGACCTGATCAGTTGGATGGTGCTTGAGAAGGAAAACTACAAGGAGTTCACTCAGCTCATGTCGATGGTCCCAGCTCGCAAGGGCTTTCGCGCCGAGTTCTACGAGAACTGGAAGACTAAGGGTGCGGGCAAGAACTGGTCGATCATCGAGGAGAACTTTGGCCATGCCTCAACAGACAGATCATTGCTGAATGCCAACTGGCAGGAAGCGCTACAAGTCTTCAACTCAGGGATCGAGGCGATCACCACCAATGAGGCCCAGGCGGTCGACGTCATTCCCGAATTGGCGAAGGCCGTCGCCGAGCCGTGGCAACTCGGACTCGACATGATTTCGTAGAGGCTTGGCAGGCCCGCTTGGGCCGTCGTGCTAGGAGGTGTGGTCCAGAGCTAGCTATTATCGGTCGGGGGATGCACCCCACGGGTTGGTCTCGTCTGGTTCTTGGGCCGGTACGCGATGAGGTGCGAACTACGCCTCGCAGCGTAGATGGTCATGTTGTGAGATGCTCAGCAGCCTACGACTGGCATCAACGCCATACCCTCATGTGGTCGGAGCATGACCATCTACGTGTAGGTCAAGGGAGCTGCAACAGGAGGCAGGTCCGTTAAGGGATCTAGACCGCTTAGAATGTCGGTCTGAGATCGTGTAGATGCGAATCGTGCGGACGTCAGCCCAGCCAGCGGCTTGGCGTCAACGCACCTCGCCGACCGTATTCGGCCGGAGCGTGAGCGCCTGTCAGGCGGTACCGAGCCTCTGTACCATGTGCGGCAGCGGACTCGCACCGGTTCGTGCTACGAAGGCCGGGTTAGTGACAGGCAAAGTCGACGGCCAAGTGTAGGCCAGATGAGGTTTGCTGGCATGATCGGGTCGAAGGAGTATGTTGAATGACAAAAGCCGAAATGACGACATACGAGCGCATGAAGCGCATTTTCGAGCATCGCGATGCTGACCGGGCACCGTTTGTGGACGGCCCTTGGGCATCCACCATCGCGAGATGGCATCGAGAGGGCATGCCTGAGGGTGTCGACCATCGTGACTACTTGGGGATGGACCGGATTCAGAGAATTAGCCCGGACGTCAGCCCCCGCTTCCCAATCGAGGTTCTGGAAGAGACCGACGAGTATCGCGTGTATACCTCACAATGGGGAGCGACGCTAAAGTCCTGGCGGGACGGCCATGGTACCCCACACCGTCTGGACTTTCGGGTCAAGGACCGCGAAACCTGGCTGGAAGCCAAAGAACGGATGAAGCCAGACCGTGATCGCATCAATTGGGACGATCTGAAGCGCAACTACCACGTCTGGCGTGAGCAAGGCGACTGGATCAGCGCCGGGTTCTGGTTTGGCTTTGAAGTAACCTATTCGCACTTTGTGGGCGTGCCTCTGTTCTTGGCGATGGTCGAAGACCCGGAGTGGGTTATTGACATCGTTGACACCATGCTTGATCTATCGATCGGGATGTTTGAGATGATCTGGGACGCGGGGTATCACTTTGACCAAGTGAACTGGTGGAACGATATGGGCTATAAGGGCACCCAGTTCATGTCACGCCGGATGTACCGCGATCTCTTCATGCCGGCCGACCGTCGAGCTGCAGAATGGGCTCATGCTAAGGGACTCAAGGTGTGGTATCACTCTTGTGGGAATATCAACACTCTCGTTGGTGACCTGGCTGACCTGGGCGTTGATCTGCTTGAGCCAATGGAAGTCAAGGCTGGCATGGACCCGCTGCAGCTCAAGGCCGACTACGGCGATCGACTAGCTTTTCATGGAGGCCTGAATGCGGTACTGCATGCTGACCCCGAAGCGATGTGGGCCGAGATGCAGAGGGTGATTCCGGTCATGAAGCAGAACGGGGGGTACGTGATGGGTACCGATCACTCGGTACCTGACAGCGTCAGCCTGGACTATTACCGTCAGTTCATCGCGCATGCAAAGCTGCTCGGGAGCTACGAGTAGCCAATCGGAGGCTAGCATGACCACCAAGAGGGAGAAGCTCCTGCGCCTAATACGCGGGGAGGACCCTGGCGAGATTCTCGTCAGTCCTCTGATCGATTCCTGGGTGCTGCCAGACAGGACGCAGAAAGCGTACAACCCGGACGAAGAGGACGAGTACTATAGCGCATATGTTCTGCAGGGCCCGCTGGAGGATCAGTACCGCATGGGGGATATCGTCGGCTATGAGCCCATCGCAGTCAAGCAGCCAGACTGGAGTCTGGGAAGACCCAGCCTGTCGTGGTCCCGGCAGCTTGTGGGTGAGGATCCGGTCGCCAAGCTACGAGCTGAGCGTCTCACCCTCCATACTCCGTATGGCGACCTATCACGACGCAGAGAGAGTAGCGTATCGTCCTCCCGCACAATTGATGAGTCGACTGTTACAATGGCTACCCGTCACAAGATCATCGAGTGGTATGTAGATGAGTGCTCGAGCTGTGACCTCGAACCTGTTAAGGAGCAGATCCGAGGCTATGTACAGGTGCGCGGTGAGCGGGGCCTGTTGAGCGGCGGGGTAGCCGCAGGGCCATGGGGCTTGTTTGGGATCGTGGGGTCCGACGTGGCCGGTAATATCTACCACTTTGCGGACTATCCCAATGAGCATCGGCGCTTAGCTGACAAGATCCTCGAGGTCGCCAAGCTCCAGGCATCGACCATGCTCGAGTGTGGCTATGACCTCATCTGGAATGGCGGCGGAACAGGAATGAGCTCTGCGGCATACCGTCGATCTACGTCGCTCCCCTATGATCTGGCCCTGAACGCCTACGTCAAGAGCAAGGGGGGTCTCATCTATACCCATGACTGCCAGCCGGTGATGAGCGCCATCCGAGAGGGCCTTTTCAACGAGCAGCTGCCTTCGGTGCTCGAGACCCTGTCGCCGCCTCCGGCTGGCGATGTGAGCGACCTCGCGGCTGCCCGCCGTATGCTGGATGCCAGAATCTGCACCAAAGGTAACATCGAAGTCGGTCGCCTGCTGGAGGCTGACGTTGAGGAGATCAGGGCAGCGACCCTCGACGTGATTGCAGCCACCAAGGGGTTTCGTCACATGGTCGGGACTGGTGATGATGTGTACGATGGGACCCCGATTGAAAACCTGCAGGCCATTGTCGACACTGCAAAGAACTACACAGGTAGATGGTTCGCCACTGTCTGAGCTCGTCTCCATGTCTGGATGACGGCCTCGCTGCCTGGAGCGATTTGGCTTGACAGTGGTCATTGATGGTGACGATCTGCTGGTGCTGGCTAGGTATTGGGATTCATGGCAAGCCGTCCTGGCACGCACAGCAACTGGCAGTAGCTAACAATTCGCTGGTCATGGCGTGGGCGAAGTCCGGGGGGATATGCTGACGTCATGGGAGTCTTTTCGCAGATGCGGCCAGTTGACTGAGGCCGAGCCACCTTTTTTGGTCCGGTGGTTTCTACTTAAGCGAGGCGGTGCCGTGAGGTGTCGGTGGCCATTTATGTTGGGCCTCGAGGCTTTGGCTCCAGAGCGGTAGTCGAGCCCTTTGAGCCACGTATTCGATATCGCGGAGCTGGCAGCGTGCGCTAGCCTATACAGAGTACAGGTTGGGACGAGAGGAGCTCTGATGATCAAAGATCGCCTGACGACTCGGGAGCGGATGAGGCGTATGTTCGCCCACCAGGACGCTGATCGCGTGCCCGTGGTAGACGCGCCTTGGGCATCGACAATCGAGCGCTGGAAGCACGAGGGACTCCCAGAGAACGGCGACTATGAGGCATATCTGGGCATGGACCGCGTGCGCCTGATCATGGCGGACAACAGCCCGCGTTTCCCCGAGGACGTGATCGAGGAGACCGAGGCGTATATCGTTCATAAATCAAGGTGGGGCGCCATCAAGAAGGACTGGAAACACGCTGCCAGCACACCGCAGCACCTGGACTTTGTGGTGAAAGATCGCGATTCATGGGAGAAAGCTAAAGAGCGCATGCAGCCCGACCCTGCCCGCATCCCCTGGGATATGCTGAGGACGCACTACAAGGGGTGGCGCGAAGCGGGAGACTGGATCAGTGCGGGTTTCTGGTTCGGATTCGAGGTGACCTATTCGCACATGATCGGCGTGCCATTTTTCATCGCGATGGCCGAGGACCCCGAGTGGGTGAAGGATATCGTGACGACCATGCTGGACCTCAGCATTGCGTTGTATGACATGGTGTGGGAGGCCGGGTATACGTTCGACCAGGTGAACTGGTGGAATGACATGGGGTACAAGGGCACATCGTTCATGTCGCCCAAGATGTATCGCGAGCTGTTCAAGCCGGCGGATCGTAAGGCAGCCGAGTGGGCGCACAGGCATGGCTGCGTGGTGCACTACCACTCCTGCGGCAACGTCTCACAGCTGGTGCCCGACCTGATTGACGCCGGTGTCGATATGCTCAATCCCTTGGAGGTAAAGGCTGGCATGGACCCGCTGGCGCTCAAGGCGACATATGGAAAGAGCCTGGCGTTTCACGGCGGGCTCAATGCCATGTGCTACGAGCCGCCTGAGGCTATGTGGGCAGAGATGCAGCGCGTAATACCGGTGATGATGAGCGATGGGGGCTATGTCGCCGCCACCGATCACTCAATTCCGGATAGTGTGAGCCTTAAGCAGTATCAGCGATTTGTCGAGTTGGCCAAAGAGATTGGCCGCTACTAGTTGCCCGCTCTCGCTGGCGGCTGACAATCAACACAGAACGGCATGGGAGGCCCCGGCATGGGATTCAACGAAGCGATCTTTGACGGCGTACTGGAAGGCAATATGAAGGCCGTGACCACGGCCACGACGGCTGCGTTGGCAGCAGGCACGGCGGCCGGCGACATCCTGAATGAGGCGATGATCCCGGCCATGGCCGAGGTGGGGCGCCTGTTTGAGATCAATGAGTATTACGTGCCCGAGTTACTCATCTCCGCGCGGGCGATGAAGGCGGGGCTAGAGATACTCAAGCCCTTACTGGTGGCCACGGGCATCGAGCCCAAGGGCAAGGTGGTGGTGGGCACTGTCAAGGGCGACCTGCACGACATTGGCAAGAACCTGGTGGCCATCATGGTGGAGGGCGCTGGGTATGAGGTCATCGACCTGGGCGTAGACGTGACTCCCGAGAACTATGTGAACACGGCCATCGCTCAGGGCGCGCAGGTGATCGGGCTATCGGCGCTACTGACGACGACGATGCCGAGCATGAAGGCGACGGTGGAAGCGCTGAATGAGTCGGGGCTGCACGGCAAGATCAAGGTAATGATTGGCGGGGCGCCGGTGACGCAGAAATACGCGGATGAGATCGGCGCTGATGGATATGCTCGAGATGCGGCAGGTGCGGCGCGTCTGGTGGCGCAGCTGATCTCTGGCTAGGAGGCGCGTTCGGATGACCATGAGCGGGCGCACCTTCGAGAGCGCCCGCTTTGACTTGCGCTCCTGGCGCTACTGGGCTAGTCTATAAGCAGGCGCGGCGCACGCTGCGGATTCGCTCTCTTCCACATCACACAGCCGTTACATAGAGAACAGTCTATTACCGTCTATCGCCATTCTTCTACTCTCCTCTAGAGCTCTTGGGAGCCTCTGCCCCCGCTGGACTTAAAATCCGCTGGGGTAACTCCCATGAGGGTTCGAATCCCTCCCGCCCCATACAATATACAGTATGGTCTCTTGCAGTCGACCACTACAGGTTGTGGTTCTCTCCCCCAAGGAGAGACGGATGGCACTGCAAGAAGTAACCCAGCGGATTTTCACAGTTCGTCGCCCCTCATCTTTGGCCCTCGAGCTCGAAGGATTCCTCCTCGACTGCCGCTCACGCAACCTCGCTGCCGGCACCCTGCGTTTCTACGAACAGAAACTGCATCCCCTGCTGGACTGGCTGGAGCAGCGCGGGGTCATCGCGGCCGATGAGATCAAGGCTCTGCACCTACGCGCTTGGCTGGTGGAGCTGACCAACACCGCCCATACCCCAGGCGGCGTGCACGCCTTCTACCGTGCTGCCAAGGCTTTCTGCACCTGGCTGGAGGAAGAGGGATCGGTCGAGGTCAGCCCCATGAAGAGGGTGCGCGCGCCCAAATTGCCCGAAGAGCAGCTCGAACCAGTGAGCATAGACGACGTGCGGGCAATGCTGGCCACGTGCGACAGCGGGCGCTTGCTCGACTTGCGTGACGCGGCCATCCTCCTGGCGCTGTTGGACACTGGCTGCCGTGCCGCCGAGTTCACGGCGCTGAGCTATGGCGACGCCAATCTCAAGACCGGCGCCTTGTTGATCCGCTCGGGCAAAGGTCGCAAGCCGCGGATGGTGTTTCTGGGCGTGACCAGCCGGCGGGCGCTGCTCAAGTACATCCGTAAGCGCGGCGAGCCGCAGGATGGAGAGCCATTGTTCGCCACGGATGAGGGCGGGCGCTTCAGCTACTTTGGGCTGCGGTCGGTGATCGAGCGTCGGGCTGAGCAAGCGGGCATCGAGCCACCGACGCTGCACAGCTTCAGGCGGGCGTTTGCGCTGACCTGCCTGCGCAACGGGGTCGACGTCTACTCGTTGCAGCGGCTGATGGGGCACGCCGATCTGAGCGTGCTGCGACGGTACCTGGCGCAGACCGAGGGAGATCTGCGGCGGGCGCACGAGCGGGGCGGGCCGGTGGATAGGTTGATATAGGGCCTTCGATCAACACGCAGCCATGCCCCCGAAACCCTGCCGTCGCGTAACGAGTGATCATTGCGCAGTAGTTTGTGGTGCCCCCAAGAAGTCGGACACAAAATGGCCAATCTTTGGTGGACGACCGCGACGGCCGTCGCGGTCTGCAGCAATGTAGCGCGAACCGGCCGGTGTCAGGTAGCCCAGCGAAGCACACCGGTCCTGTGCATTGGCTGATGGTCAGGGTGCTGGCCGATCTGTTAGGGCACACCTCTCTGGTCCGCAAGATACCTCCACACCAGTCCACCCGCAGGCTCCAACCGCTCATGCTGGTTGACCTGCCGTCATCAAACCAGCCCCCCGATCCGACATCAAACCGCGCCCGTCCGATCCAACAGAACACCCTTGACACTTTCTTGACCTCCAGCAGGCCTGCCTTGTCCTCCCCTTGATTGGCTCAACGCTACAATGTGGGCGTAACCCTCGGAGGAGAGCGATGCATGATAGGTGACTTCTTGTACCTCGCCGTTGTCTTGGCCTTGTTCCTGATCACAGTGGGCCTTGTGCTCATGTGCGAGCATCTGCATGTGGGAGAGCGATGAGATGAATGTGCTCTATCTGATCACGGGGCTTATCGCCCTCGGCCTGCTGGGTTACCTCTTTGCCGCCCTGCTCAAGCCGGAGTGGTTCGGATGAATATCACCGGCTGGCTGCAAATTGGGCTGTACTTGCTCCTGCTGGTGAGCCTTGTCAGACCGCTGGGGTCCTTTATGGCGCGCGTCTATCAGGGCGAGAGGACCTTCCTCGACCCAGTCGTGAGACCCCTGGAGCGTGCGCTCTATCGTGTTGCCGGCGTGGGCGCGGACGAGATGGACTGGAAAACCTACTCGCTCGCTCTCCTGCTCTTTAGCGCTCTGGGGCTGGTCGTGCTGTACGCCTTGCAACGCCTGCAAGGGGCGTTGCCGTTGAACCCCCAGGGGCTTGAATCCGTCTCATCAGATTCAGCTTTCAACACCGCGACCAGCTTTGTCACCAATACCAACTGGCAGGGCTATAGTGGTGAGACGACGATGAGCTACCTGACCCAGATGCTGGGGCTGGCCGTGCAGAATTTTGTCTCGGCTGCGTCGGGCATGGCGGTGCTGGTGGCGTTCATACGCGGCCTGGTGCGTCACTCTACCACGACCCTGGGCAATTTTTGGGTGGATTTGACGCGCAGCACACTCTACATCCTGTTGCCGCTCTCACTGCTGCTGGCCCTGGCCCTCGTCTCCCAGGGCGTGGTGCAGACCTTTGCTCCTTATCAGGATGCCTCGCTGCTCCAGTCGCTGGCGGATGCGGACGGGAATGCGGCCGCCGTGCAGACTCTCCCCCTCGGCCCGGCGGCCTCTCAGATCGCCATCAAGCAATTGGGCACCAACGGGGGCGGCTTTTTCGGTGCGAACTCGGCACACCCTTTCGAGAACCCTACACCCCTCTCAAACCTGCTCGAGATGTTGGCCATCCTGCTCATCCCGGCGGCACTGTGCTATACCTTTGGCAAGATGGTAGGCGATGTGCGCCAGGGCTGGGCGCTGTTGGCAGCGATGACGATCATCTTTGTGCTGTGCCTGGGGGTGGCTGTGCGGGCCGAGCAGAGCGGCAGCCCGGCCCTGGCCAGTCTGGGCGTGGCTCAGCAGGCCAGCGCCCTGCAACCTGGCGGCAATATGGAGGGCAAAGAGTTGCGCTTTGGCATTGTCAACTCTGCCCTATGGGCCACGGCCACAACCGCCGCCTCGAATGGCTCGGTCAATTCCATGCATAGCGCGTTCATGCCCCTGGGTAGCCTGATCTCAATGTGGTTGATCCAGCTAGGAGAAGTGGTCTATGGCGGGGTTGGCTCCGGCCTGTATGGCATGCTGGTCTTTGTCATCGTCGCCGTCTTTGTTTCCGGGCTGATGGTCGGGCGCACCCCGGAATACCTGGGTAAAAAGATCCCGACCTACGAGGTCAAAATGGCCGCGCTGGTAATCTTGACGCCGGTGCTGCTGGTGCTGCTGGGCACGGCCCTGGCGCTCAGCCTCCCTGCCGGTCGCGCCAGCATCTATAACGCTGGCCCGCAGGGCTTGAGCGAGGTGCTGTATGCCTTTTCCTCAGCCGGCAACAACAACGGCAGCGCCTTTGCCGGGCTGAACGCCAACACGCCCTTTTACAACACCGCCCTCGGCGCGGCGATGTTCGTGGCGCGCTTTTGGCTGGCAGTGCCGGTCCTGGCAATGGCCGGCTCGCTCGCCGGCAAAAAGCGCGTGCCAACCGGCCAGGGCACTCTGCCGACGCATACACCGCTCTTTATCGGCTGGCTGATCGCTGTAGTGATCGTTGTCGGTGCGTTGAGTTTCTTGCCAGCTCTGGCGTTAGGCCCCATCATCCAACACCTGCTACTGGGAACGGGGAGGCTGTTCTGATGAGTGCTCGTGGAACCTTTGACCGGTCCCTGTACGAGCACGCCTTGATGGACTCATTGCGCAAGGTCGATCCGCGCCGCATGGTGCGTAACCCCGTGATGTTCGTGGTGCAAGTTGGGAGTGTGCTCACCACTGTGCTGTGGGTCCAGTCACTCTGGGGGCAGGGAGAGGCCGCGCCGTGGTTCATCGGCTCTGTGGCGCTGTGGCTCTGGTTTACGCTGCTCTTTGCCAACTTTTCCGAGGCGCTGGCCGAGGGGCGCGGCAAGGCGCAGGCCGCGGCCTTGCGCCACACCCGCCGAGATACGCCCGCCAAAAAGCTTACACAGCCCCGGCGAGACGCCGATTTTGAGGTGGTGTCATCTGCCATTTTGCGCAGCAAAGACATCGTGTTAGTGGAGACCGGGGACGTTATCCCGGCTGACGGCGAGGTGATCGAAGGCATTGCCGCCGTAGACGAGAGCGCTATCACTGGCGAGAGCGCTCCAGTGATCCGCGAGTCGGGCGGTGACCGCAGCGCTGTCACAGGCGGCACGCGCGTGCTGTCGGATTGGCTCGTTGTGCAGGTAACCGCCGACCCAGGCGAAGGTTTCCTGGATCGCGTGATCAGCCTGGTGGAGGGCGCCAAGCGGCAAAAGACTCCAAACGAGATCGCACTCAGCATCCTACTGGCCAGCTTTACCATCATCTTTCTGGTTGTGTGCACCACGCTGCTGCCCTTTTCGTTATACAGCATCGAGGCAGCGGGGCAGGGCACTGCCATTACCATCACCGTGTTGGTGGCGCTACTGATCTGCCTGATTCCTACGACCATCGGCGGCTTGCTTCCCGCCATCGGCATCGCGGGCATGGATCGCCTCATCCGCCGCAACGTCATCGCCCTCTCGGGGCGCGCCGTGGAGGCCGCAGGTGATGTGGACGTGCTGCTCCTCGACAAGACCGGCACGATCACTCTGGGCAACCGCCAGGCGGTAGAGTTCGTGGCGATCGACGGCACGGACCCGCGTGAACTGGCCGAGATGGCGCAACTGGCCTCGCTGGCCGACGAGACGCCCGAAGGGCGCAGCATCACTGTGCTGGCCAAGGAAAAGTATGCCCTACGCGGGCGTGCGGTGGGGGCCGGGCCGGGTTCATCCGAGGGGCTGCGGTTTGTGCGCTTTACTGCCCAGAACCGCATGAGCGGCGTGGACATGGAAGGCATCAGTATCCGCAAGGGGGCGCCAGACACGATTATGGCCCTCATGCAAAGCCAGGGTGAGCCCTCGTCGCCGGAATTGCAGGGTGCGGTGGAAGCTATCGCGCGCGGTGGTGGCACGCCGCTCATCGTCACGCGCAACGGCCGGGCATTGGGGGTCATCCATCTCAAGGACGTCGTCAAGGGTGGCATCCGCGAGCGCTTTGCCCAATTGCGGCGCATGGGCATCAAGACGGTGATGATCACCGGCGACAACCCTCTCACTGCCGCCGCCATTGCCGCTGAGGCCGGGGTGGATGATTTTCTGGCCCAGGCCACTCCCGAGGCCAAGCTCGAACTCATCCGCGACTATCAGCGCGGCGGCAGAATGGTCGCTATGGCCGGCGATGGCACCAATGATGCCCCGGCCTTGGCACAGGCAGACGTGGCGGTGGCTATGAACACGGGCACACAGCCCGCACGCGAGGCCGCCAACATGGTTGACCTCGACAGCAACCCCACCAAACTGATCGAGGTGGTGGAGATCGGCAAGCAGTTGTTGATGACACGCGGCGCGCTGACGACCTTTAGCATCGCCAACGATGTCTCCAAGTACTTTGCCATCATCCCGGCCGCTTTTGCCTCTACCTACCCGGCGCTCGGGGCGCTCAATCTCATGCACCTGGCCACCCCCCAGAGCGCAATCCTCTCGGCGGTGATATTCAATGCGCTCATCATCGTGGCCCTGATCCCGCTTGCGCTGCGCGGCGTGCCCTATCGCGCGGTTGGCGCCGCCCAGCTCCTCAGGGATAATCTGCTCATCTACGGCCTGGGAGGGTTGATTGCCCCCTTTATCGGCATCAAGCTGATTGACTTGCTCCTCGTCGCCCTGCATCTGACATAGGATGTGACCATGCACCTGCGCACATTGTTGAGGCCTGCTTGTGTGCTGTTCGGCCTACTGACTCTCCTAACGGGCGTTGCCTACCCCTTATTGGTGACAGGGCTGGCGCAGTTGGCCTTTCCTCACCAGGCCAACGGCAGTATGATCATACGCGACGGCCAGGTGGTTGGCTCCGAGCTGATCGGCCAGCCCTTTAGTCGGCCAGAGTACTTTTGGGGGCGTCCCTCGGCCACAGTAACGTTGCCCTACGACACTTTCAATGCCAAAACTCTGGCGGTATCGTCCGGCTCCAACCTGGGGCCACTCTCGGCGGAACTGGATGACCGTGTGCGGGCGCGTGTCAAAGCGCTGCGGGCTGCCGATCCCACAAACCAGGAGCCCATCCCAGTGGACCTGGTCACGGCCTCAGGCAGCGGCCTCGACCCGCACATCAGCGTGGCTGCCGCGCTCAACCAACTGCCGCGTGTGGCGCGGTTACGCGCCATGGATCCACTGGTGGTGCGCGCTCTGATTGATCGCTGCACCGAGGGACGACAATTTGGCTTGCTGGGCGAGGCGCGTGTCAACGTGCTCGTGCTCAACCTGGCGCTAGACATGGCCAAGTAGGATGAAATGGGGTTATCATGTCCGTAGAGTACGAACGCCCCAGCCCCGACGAACTCCTTGCTCGGCTACGTTCTGAGGGGGAACAAACGCGGGGCAAGCTCAGGATGTTCCTCGGCTATGCTGCCGGGGTTGGCAAGACCTATGCCATGCTCGAAGCGGCCCATCAGCGCCTGACCGCTGGAGTAGACGTCGTCGTAGGCTATGTTGAGAGCCACGGCCGTTCAGAGACCGAGGCTCTACTTCGTGGCCTGGAGATCATCCCGCGCCTGGTGACAGAATATCGCGGCGTCCAAGTCACCGAGATGGATGTGGATGCCGTGCTGGCCCGCAGGCCACAACTGGCCCTGGTAGACGAGCTCGCGCACACCAATGCGCCGGGGCTGCGCCATGCCAAACGCTACCAGGACGTAGAGGAACTGCTAGCCGCCGGGATTGACGTTTATACCACGCTCAACGTCCAGCATCTGGAGAGCTTGCAGGATGTTGTAGCCCAGATCACCGGCGTCACCGTGCGCGAGACAGTCCCTGATACCGTACTCGACCAGGCTACTGAGGTCGAGTTGATAGACCTCTCGGCAGAAGAACTGTTGCAGCGCCTCAAGGAGGGCAAGGTCTACGTCCCCGAGCAGGCCGCGCGCGCCCTCCAGCAGTTCTTTCGGCGTGGCAACCTAACAGCATTGCGCGAAATCGCCATGCGCCGCGCCGCCGGGCGCGTGGATGACCAGATGCGGACGTACATGCACACCCGTGACATCGTTGGCCCCTGGCCGGCCACCGAGCGCCTGTTGGTGTGCGTCAGCCCCAGTCTTTTGAGTGACCGCCTGGTGCGCGCGGCGCGGCGGCTGGCCGGCGACCTGCACGCCGAGTGGTTCGCCCTGTATGTTCAGACGGCGGCCCATGATCGCTTGTCGCCAGCAAGGCGCGAACGCGTGGCGCGCACGCTGCAACTGGCCGAAGAGCTGGGGGCACAGGTCCGCATCCTGCCCGGCGCCTCTGTCGCCGAGGCGATCATCTCCTACGCCCACAAGCACAATATCACCAAGATCATTGCGGGCAAACCGCTACAGCCCCGTTGGCGAGAGCTCTGGCGTGGCTCGCTGGTTGATCAGCTCATACGGGCCAGTGGCGACATTGACGTGTACGTCATCAACGACGCCTCCGACGGGCAGAAACCGCGGGAGAGGTCGAAACGAGGGGGGCGTTGGTCGTGGAGACGCTACCTGCTCAGTGTGCTGTTGGTGGTCGCGGCGTCGCTGCTGAGTGTGCCCGTGTATCGCCTGATGCCGCCAACCAACCTGGTCATGGTCTATCTGGCGGCAGTCATGCTGGCCGCGGTCTATCTAGGGCGCGGGCCCGGCATGCTTGCCGCCTTGCTGAGCGTGCTATCATTCGACTTTTTCTTTGTCCCGCCTAGCCTGACGCTGGCGGTGTCCGATACCAAATATGTGCTCACCTTCTTTGGTCTCTTTGCGGTAGGGCTCGTGATCAGCCATTTTGCGGCGCGGGCGAGCGAGCACGCCCGCATGGCCCAACAGCGCGAAGAGGTAAGCGCGAGCCTCTATGCTTTTACGCGTGAGCTGACCAGCGCCGTCTCGCTGGACAGTATCTCTGAGATCATTATCAGACACGTGGGGGAGAGCTTTGATCGCGATGTGGTGCTGCTCTTGCCCGAAGGGGATCGGCTGGTGGTTCGCGCTGGCAGCCCAAAGACAGCGCTAGACGAAAGCGAACTGGCCGTGGCCTTTTGGACGTACAAGCAGGGGCACCCTGCAGGGCGCGGCACCGACACGCTGCCCGCAGCCCGCGTGCGCTATCTGCCCCTCAAGACGCCCCGTGGTGTTATCGGCGTGCTGGGAGTCGAGCCAACCACGTCTTCCAGTGATCTGCCCCCTGAGCAGCGCCTATTGATGGAAACGTTTGCCAGCCAGGCGGCATCGGCCATCGAGCGCGCGCTATTGGCCGAGCAGGCGCGCTATGTGGCGGTGGCGCGCACCACCGAGCGACTCCAAACGGCGCTGCTCAACACCGTCTCTCATGATCTGCGCACGCCGCTGGCGACGATCACCGGCGTGCTCAGCACCTTGAATGACGATCAAGCCCAACTCGATCAGGAAACGCGCCATAGCCTGACCGAGACGGCCACCCAAGAGGCGGAACGCCTCAATCGTCTGGTAGGCAACCTGCTCGATATGACGCGCCTGGAGGCCGGAGCACTCAAGCTGATGCGCGAACCCTGCGAGGTGGACGATGTCATCGGCGCGGCATTGGGGCAGTTGTCGGGCCCGGCCAGAGACCGCCAGGTGCAGGTCAACGCTCCAGAGGACCTGCCCCTCGTGCCGATGGACTTTGTGCTCATCCAACAGGTGCTGGTCAATCTGCTGGATAACGCCGCGAAATACTCGTTGCCCGACACTCTTATTGAGATCACTGCGCGCCTGGCCGATCAGGAAATGCACATCGAAGTGGCCGACCGCGGCGTTGGCATTCCTCCTGACGACCTGAACCGCATCTTCGACAAGTTCTTCCGAGTAAACTATCCGGACCGCACTACCGGCAGCGGATTAGGGTTGTCCATCTGCAAGGGGATCGTCGAGCTCCACGGGGGGAGAATCTGGGCGCAAAATCGGCCCGCTGGGGGCGCAGTTGTCGCGTTCAGACTGCCATTGCGGCCAGCAGAGGAGCCCGGCACGTGAGCGAGAACCAGACGCGCATCTTGGTGGTGGACGATGAGCCGGCCATTCGCCGCTTTTTGCATGTTTCTCTGGCGGCCCACGGGTATGCCCTGTTCGAGGCTGCCTCAGGGCAGAGCGCGATGGAAGCAGTGCTTGCCCAACGCCCCGATGTCATTGTCCTTGACCTGGGTCTGCCCGACCTGGATGGCGTGGACGTCATACATATGTTGCGCGAGTGGACTCAACTCCCGGTAATCGTCCTCTCCGTGCGCGGGCAAGAAGCGGACAAGATCGCGGCTCTGGATGCCGGCGCCGACGATTATCTCACCAAACCTTTTGGGATGGGAGAGCTGCTGGCGCGCCTGCGCGCGGCTTTGCGACGTGCCTCTCACCTGGCCGGCGAATCGGTCTATAACGGCGGTGACCTGGGCGTGGATCTTGCGCGACGCCGGGTCACGGTCTCTGGGCGTGAAATGCAGTTGACGCCTACAGAGTACGACCTGTTGCGTGTGCTGGTCACTCACGCGGGCCAGGTGCTCACACATCGCCACCTTTTACGGGAGGTGTGGGGGGTGGGCTACGAACAGGAGACCCACGTGCTGCGCGTCAATATCAGCAATCTGCGTCACAAGATCGAGCCCGACCCCACGCGCCCACGCTTCATCCTCACCGAGCCGGGAGTGGGCTACCGTCTGCGTGCGGCGGACTGATATGGTCTCGCGGATCGCGAGGTCGTGCCGGCGTTTGACACCCATGTGGGGGACCACGCCGCTGTCTGCTCAATCCCAGCTAGCCATGCGAGAGCCAGTCGACTCGCGCTAACTATGGAGCAGACAGTCGACACACAGGAGAAGGGCGCCATCGCGAGCCTTACCCGCCTGGCGGGCAACCTGGGCATATACGCAGACCGCGTATACGGCGGACCCGTGGCCCAGGTGGCGCCCCACCACACGAGCTGCACCTGGAAAAGGCCAGCTTGCGGTCGGAGCCCACCGTGATCAGCGACGGGCTTTGCCGTTACCCACTGCCAATCGGGCCGAGCGCGGCGATCACGCCGGAAATCGAGACGCTCGCGCCGAGACTGCAACTGCTGGCGGTCTCTTGGCCAGGGTCGCCTCTGACAGGGCCAGGGCCGGGGAGACGAGGTGCGGGCGTTCGTCAAGGGTATCTGTGACTCGTTCACCGAGGGGTTCGACACACCGTACCTGGTGGCGGCGCGAGCCTTCCTGTCGCCGGCGGCGCCAGAGCCGGCTGCCGGCTAAGCAGGCCGAACGGGAGCGCCGCCTGGCCGACCTCACCGTGGCTCAGGCGTTCCCGCGATTACGACAAACGATGCCACAGTCTCCAAAACCGTAGTACGGCTCTCAGCGCTAGGCGCCAACCGGGCCCTCGTCTGGCGGTGCTTGGATCGCCCTCTGTCTGACATCGGCACACCCTCTGTGCAAGGATCCCAGGACGATTTTCCAGATTTCGAGCCAGACTATTGGTTTTCGAACAAATGTTCGAGCATTATTGCTTTGGATGCAGTCACGGATTTCGAGTCCAGCGGGGATTGGGCGCAGCGTTGGCACTCAGGCAGGCAGTTAGCCATGGAGAAAACTCGCAGAAAGGAGGGTGTCGACCAACGGCTGCGCCCGTAGCGATAGCAAGCAAAGGAGGCTCAGGTGACACGCGCACAAAATGGTGCCGCCGGCTGGGATCAGCAGCACGGCGGCAGCGAAGAGGGCCCTACACGCAGCAGAAGCCATCCACTACCTCATAGTAAAGTACATTTGTCATACTGTCAACGCGACAGCCAGTCGGCCGGCAGTGAGGCGCCGGTCTCAGAACTGAGGCTCGAGCTCGACGTCTTCCTGGCGGACCTCAAGTCGTCACAGCGGCGCGAGACGACGCGTCGTTTTTACCAGCAGAAGCTCACGCCCTTTCTCAGCTACCTCGCCGAGTGTGAGATCACCACCGTCGTCGCGCTCACGTCTGCCGCGATCCGCGGCTACATACTCGCCCTCGCCGAAACCCACACGCCGGGCGGCTGCCACGCCTACTGGCGGGCCATCCGGGCCTTTACCCGGTTTCTGTTGAGAGAAGGCGTGCTGGAACGCGACCCCATGGTGGCGTTACGCGCTCCCCGGGTGGATCAGGAGCCGCTGGAGCCGGTTTCATTGGCTGATGTCCAGGCGATGGTGGCCACCTGCCGGCGATCCGACCGCGACTTGCGCGATGCCAGCATTTGGTCAGCCTCGTGGACACTGGCCTACGGGCCGGCGAAGCCGTGGCCCTCAACGTCAGCGATCTGGATGTGAGTGACGGCTCCATTCTGATCCGCTCGGCCAAGAATCACACGCCGCGTGTGGTCGTCTGCGGCGCCTCAGCCCGGCGAGCGCTGACGCGCTACCTGCGACTGAGGTCGGACGCCAAGTCCGACGAGCCGCTCTGGCTGGCCTACCACAGTGAAGGACTCACTGGGCGGTTGACCTACTCTGGCCTGCGCGAGATCATCCGTCGGCGGGCCCGCCTGGCCGGCATCCAGCCTCCGACCTTGCACAGCTTCAGGCGGGCCTTTGCCATCGAGATGCTGCGCAACGGCGCCGATCTGATTAGCCTGAGCCGCATGATGGGTCACGGCAGCCTGCCTGTGCTGCGCCGGTATCTGCGCCAGGACAAGAACGATCTGGCGGCCGTGCACCGCCTGTGCTCGCCGGCCGATCGGCTGGGCGCCAAGGTGAGACGATGAGCCCGCTCACGGCGGGTCTCGAGCTCGAGCAGGCCGAGTTGCTCGCCGAGCTGCTGGCCAACACCGATGCTGAGGGGGCAGGGCGCCTCGGCGCCGACCGGAGGCAATTGCGGGGTATGGCGAGATTTGTGGCGGCGCTACTGCAGGCAGGGGTCGACCGCGACCTGGTGCTGGGGGCGATGACGGACGAAGAGCGTCGCCGGATCTTTGCCCAGGATCCTGATCGGCGCGCACGCGCTTGGGCAGCGGCCAAGACCTGGCAAGACTTGAGGGCCGAGCTGGCCCCGATCAGTTGGAGCTGGGACAGGTGGCTGATCAACGGGATGCTGACCATGCTGGTGGCCGAACCGGGGGCGGGCAAAAGCGCCCTCTGCCTCAGACTGGCGCGGACCTACATCCTGGGCGATCCCTGGCCGGATGGCACGCCCTATGCCGGCAAGACGGGCAAGGTGCTGTGGTGCGAGGCGGAAGCGGCGCAGGCCTTGAACCTGCAGCGCGCCGATCAGTGGGGCTTACCGGCCGAGGAGCTGCTGCTGCCGCTCGACGACCCGTTGAGCGAGATCGCGCTCGATAACACTGAGCACATGCGGCGGGTAGAAGAGTTGGCCGCTCATCCACAGGTAAGGATGGTGGTGGTTGACTCGCTGCGCGGGGCCAACTCGGGCGATGAGAACAGTTCCGAGACGATGGGCGTCGTCAAGCGGCTGGCGCAGTTGGCGCGCGATGTGGCCAAGCCGGTCGTGCTCACTCACCATCTGCGCAAGCGAGGCATCCAGGAGCCAAGAGAGGGCATCACGCTGGATCGCGTCAGAGGGTCGTCAGCCATCGTCCAGCCAGCGCGGGTGATCTGGGCCATCGACACACCTGATGCGGGCAAAAAGGACGTCCGGCGCCTGAGCGTCATCAAAAGCAACGTATCGGCGCCGCCGGCGCCGTTGGGGATGACGATCGGCGAGCACGGGATCGTCATCCAGGATGCGCCCGAGCCGTCACGCCGGGAGACGCTGCAGAGCCAGGCGACCGCTCTGCTGCTGGGGCTTCTGGCAGCGGGGCCCAAGAGGGCCACGGAATTACGGGAGGAGGTCGAGAGCGCCGGCATATCCTGGTCTGCGGCGCAGCGGGCGAGCCAGGCTCGTGCTGAGGAGGGGCTGGACGCAGCCAGCGCGGGCAGTCGCGTGGGCTACCACGGTGCGGCGGATTTCAGCAGAGAGCTCAAGAGCCTCTTTACCGATCCGCCGTTTAGCCAAGTGCAGCGCCTGCGCGAACAGGCTGCGTAATCCGACTAGGCACCGCGCAGCGTTGCGAATCCTCAACGCCCGGCAGGGTTGATTCTAGGACATCCAGCCAGGGAGCCTGGCGGCTTGTTGAATCCAGTCAACCCACTGCTCCTCGTCGATCTCCTCACCCTCATGAATGTGAGCGTAGCGCACCTGCTCGTGCGCTGACTTCTCTGGCGGAGGAGGATTGAGAGAGGCGCCACGGAAAAAAGTCACTTTGACGTACTTGGTGTAGCAGTGGTAGCTGAGGAAAAAGCCCTGGTCTCTTATGCCGTAAAAGGGCGAATTCCAGCGGACCGCCTTCTGAACATCAGGAATCGTGCGCTCGACGAGATTGTCCAGTTGCTTGCCGACAGCGTGTTTCCAGCCCGGCATGGCCTCGATATAGGCCTGCACAGGGGCATCGCCGTCTCCCTTGGGGATCTGGGGATTGCCGCCTGAAAGCAGGGTGACGTTGTCATTGGTTTGGTCGGCACTATCTTTCATAGCTATCATTATCGCTTACGATCTGGCACTTACCCATCTCTATTCTACGACGGGAGTCGTGGGCGTGCAAGATAGTGGTGGTTATGGCAAGACCACGCAGATCAACGGCGGCGCCCGATGGTGTATGCGGCTCGACGCCACGGGCCTGCATCCGGTTGCTCATCAAGGCTGGCTGGCCAGCGACCAGGGAGCCTGGCTGCTGCAGACTGGCGTTGGCGACCGGACCAGCGTGTCTCTCACGCCGATGGCGATCTCGGCGATTGGGACGGCGCTGTGGGCCACGATGAACTCGACGGTGGCAGCACACGGCGCCAGAAGCTGGTCACAGCCCTGCAGCGTCAGGTTGTACAACTGAAACAGGGGCCTCAAACGGACACTGTTTAGGGTTGCGGGAACAAGGAGCCGCCGCTGCAGTGCCGGTGCGCTGCCAACGGCTCTGGCTACTCCCAAGCCCGAGCGGCACAGATAGTCCTGCAGCGCGTGCCACCTCTGGGAGCCTAGCCATGATATACTACGGACCTAATCGCGGCGGCATCCTGGACCCATTTGGGCGCCGCCGAAGCCGCCGCTCCGTCGCACCGCACGACCGTGGCCTCGCGCCTGGCCCCGTCGCCTCGCGCCAGCTGCACACGATCTGCTCGCACCCCGCTGCACGTGGCGCGGAGCGCTCTTCTCCGGTCAGGTGCACGGCAGCTACAGGGCAGCCAGGCGCTCTTGAGATACACCATCATTTACCATCATGGGGCCGACCACGTTGGGTTGGCCCTAACCGACAACCCCCGACGACAAACCCCCAGTAGAGGCTGGCAAGGCGATGCCGTGCTCCTGGAATCCCCACACCTATCTGCGACCGACTCTGTGGAGGTCGACGCTGTTGGCCCTCGCATACACAGCTTGGCGGACGCCCGTCCAGCGACTAGAATCGGGAGCAGCGGACTCGTCCAGAACGTGCCGCAGCAGCCGGTCGTACACCACCTGGTTGGCCGATTCTGGCGCGTTTGAGAGCGGTGGTCCACTGGCTCGCAGCGAGCCCCCGTTCGCGGGGCAATGTGGCTTTCTTCATAACGTCTTGAGGATCGTCCTATCAGGAGTGGCCTATCCATGACCGACCTTTTTGGCCAATCGACGCCGCGGATCAGGGCCATGCGCGAGCACGTGCTGGCCAGGCCCTCGGCGATCTGTCTCAGCCGCGCGCGGATCATCACCGAAATCTACCGGCAGCATCCGCAAGAGCCGGTCGTGCTCAAGCGTGCGATGGCCTTGCGGGCCATCCTCGAGCAGATGCCGATCTATATCGACGAGGGCGAGCTGATCGTCGGCAACCAGGCCTCGGCGCCGCGGGCAGCGCCGATCTTTCTCGAGTACGCCGTGGACTGGATCATCCGCGAGATCGATGAATTCGATCAGCGCCCTGGAGATCGCTTCCACATTGCAGCCGAGGACAAGCCCGAGCTGTTGAGGCTGTGCCAGGAGTGGCAGGGCAAAACCCTTGAGGCCCGCGCCTTGGCCATGATGACGCCCGAGAGCCGCTTTCTCTACGACGTGGGCATGATCCGCGCCGAGGGCAACATCACCTCGGGCGACGGCCACATCGCCGCCGACTATGCCACCCTGCTGCGCGAGGGGCTGGCTGGAGTTAGGGCCAGGGCGCAGGCCCGTCTCGACCGGCTGGACCTGGCCCATTTCGACGATTTCAGGCGGCAGTTCTTTCTCAGGGCCGTGTTGATGGTCTGCGACGCGGTGGTGGCCTTTGCCCACCGCTACGCAGACCTCGCCGAGGAGATGGCCGCGGACCAGAGCGACTCTGGGCGTCAGACTGAGCTGCACCGTATCGCCGAGGCCTGCCGCCGCGTGCCGGAGCATCCCGCGACGAGCTTTTACGAGGCCGTCCAGAGCGTCTGGTTCATCCAGCTGGTGCTGCAGATCGAGTCGAACGGGCACTCGGTGTCATACGGGCGCCTGGATCAGTATCTGTATCCCCTGTACGCGGCGGATGTGGCGGCTGGCCGCATCAACGAAGAGGGGGCTACCGAACTGCTGGAGAACCTGTGGATCAAGACCTATACCATCAACAAGATCCGCAGCTACTCTCACACGCGCTTTTCAGCGGGCGGGCCACTCTACCAGAACGTGACCGTGGGCGGGCAGACCCCCGACGGTCGCGATGCCGCCAATCCCTTGAGCGTGCTCGTGCTGCGCAGCGTCGGACGCCTGCGCCTCACGCAGCCCAACCTCACCGTCCGCTACCATCGGGGCACGCCCGACTGGTTCATGCGGCAGGCAGTGGAGGTCGTCAAGCTTGGGTTTGGCATGCCCGCGTTCAACAACGATGAGGTGATCATCCCCGCGTTCATCGCGCTTGGGGTGACGCCTGAGGATGCGCGCAACTATTCGGCCATCGGGTGCGTCGAGGTGGCCGTGCCTGGCAGGTGGGGCTATCGCTGCACCGGCATGAGCTTTCTGAACCTTGGCAAGGTGCTGATGACGGCGCTCAACAATGGCGTGGAGCCACTGAGCGGCGAGCGCATCCACCCGGGAGTCGGGAAGGCTTTTGTCGACATGGACACCTTCGACGAGGTCTATGCTGCCTGGGCCCAGACCGTGCGCTACTTCTGCCGGCAAGCGGTGATCATGGACACCTGCGCGGACTATGCACTGGAGCTAGAGACGCCGGACGTCCTCTGTTCGGCGCTCACCCAGGACTGCATCGTGCGTGGGCTCACCATCAAGCAAGGCGGCGCCGTGTATGACTTTATCAGCGACCTGCAGGTGGGCATCGCCAATCTGGGCAACTCGCTAGCGGCGATCAAAAAGCTGGTGTACGAGGAGCGTCTGCTCACGCGAGAGGAGCTCTGGCAGGCGTTGAGGACCGATTTCGAGGGCCACGAGGGCGAGCGCATCCGCCAGATGCTGCTCAACCGGGCCCCCAAGTACGGTAACGACGACGACTATGTGGACGCGTTACTCGTGGCGGCCTACAACGAGTACATCGACGAACTCGACAAGTACAAGAACACCCGCTATGGCCGTGGCCCCATCGGGGGGCGCTACTATGCCGGCACCTCCTCCATATCGGCCAACGTGCCTCAGGGCAGTGCGGTGGGCGCCATGCCGGACGGCCGCAAGGCCAGGGCGCCCCTGGCCGAGGGCTGCTCGCCGTCGCATGGCACCGACCGCAAAGGGCCGACCGCCGTCTATCGATCGGTGGGCAAGCTGCCGAGCGAGCGCATCATCGGGGGCGTGCTGCTCAACCAAAAGCTGTCCCCAGACAGCCTCGCCACCGCCGAGGGTGTCCAGACGCTCATCACGCTGATGCGCACCTTCTTTGACGACCTGCATGGCTTTCATGTGCAGTACAATGTGGTCTCTCGCGAGACGCTGCTTGCCGCTCAACGGGATCCAGAGCACTATCGCGACCTGATCGTGCGCGTGGCGGGTTACAGCGCCTTTTTCCACGTGCTGTCGCCCGAGACGCAGAACGACATCATCGCGCGCACCGAGCACACCCTCTGAGGCGGCCCGCGAGAGGCTGGCCGGTCAGTCAAGATGGCCGACTCATCGTGCAAGCAAAGGGAGAAGATGGTGCAGTACACCGTCGGTGTCGATGTGGGCGGCACCAAGACCGCCTATGGCCTTTTCGGGCCGGACCAGTCGCTGGTGGCGCGCACCGAGATGCCCACCCGACTTGGCGGCACACCGGAGCAGATTGCCGACGCCGTGCTGGATGGCATTCGAGCCATCGTGGCGTTACACGGACTGGCCCTGGCCGATCTGGAGGGCGTCGGCCTGGCGTTTCCATCCTACATCGACTATGAGGCCGGGCGCATCCTCTGCACGACGAACATCACCGACCTGTGCGGATTCGATGCGCGCGACTATTTCCAGGCCAAGCTGGGCGTACGTGTCGCGCTGGACAACGACTGCCACGTGGCGGCGATGGCCGAGCATCGGCTGGGCGCGGGACGCGGATACCACCACCTGCTCTTTTGCGCGGTGAGCACCGGCATCTCGAGCGCGATGATCATCAACGACCGCCTCTTTCGCGGCAGCTATGGCGCCGCCGGTGAGACCGGCCACATGCTCATCACGCCGGAGGTGGGCGTGCAGTGCGGCTGCGGCCATGCGGGCTGTTTCATGTCGCACATCTCGGGCTCGATGATCGTACAGCACATCCGTGGTTGGCTGGACGCCGGCCAAAGCAGCGCCATGCTGGCCATGGCCAAGGGCGATCCCGCGGCAATCGACTGTGAGATCGTGCGAGCGGCCGCGCTGGCTGGCGACGTCCTGGCGCAGAGCGCCCTGGAGCACATGGCCTACTACCTGGGCGTCTGGACCTACAACCTCTACCAGGCGCTGAACATCAACTGCTATGTGTTCGGCGGCGGGCTCACTGGCCTCGGCGAGCTGCTGTTTGGGCCAGCCCGGGCCCATTTCGACCGGCTCAACGTCACGCAGCCAGGGCAGGAGGTGCACTGGAAGTTCGCCCAACTCGGCCGCGATGCCGGGATCATCGGCGCCCAGCTGCTGCTGCACGAGTAGGCGTCTGACGCTTGGCCGTGAGCGTTGTGTCAGCGGCGCTGTTCGGCGATCCGTGCGGATTCACGACGACGGCACCAAGCGCTCGCAGGCGGCATCGAACGCCGCGGCCACAGTCCGACTGGGGGCGACCAACGGCATCTGGGCCAGGCAGACGGCCAGGCTGAGCCCTAGATCGTGGTGCCTGTTGAGTCGGCCGGTCAGACTGTGGAGGTCGTGCGGCTAAAGGCGAGCTTTCCTCACTGGGGCGGGTTGCGCTGGTGGTTCGAGTGCCCGAACTGCCGGCGACGCGTCACCAAGCTGCATCTTCCGCCTAACGGCGACCACTTTTGCTGTCGCCTCTGCCATAACCTGACCTATGAGAGCTCGGCGGCACAACGCACCTGGGACCAACAGGCGCTGGGCATGAGGTGGCGTCAGGGACGTGCTATGATAGTGTTGGAATTAGGCAATCGATCTGGAGAAGTTAGGATCTTGTTCACAACAGGACTCCACGGACGAGACACTCAGTCAGTTCAGCGCCGAGAACATCGCCACATCGCGGGGGCACCTGCAGAAGCGCAGCTCCGTTTGGATCCATGCTCCGTGGGCTGTATCCAACCGACACTGTTCTATCGCCGTTAGCAGTGAGTGCTCGAGCCTGGCGGCATCGGCTACATCACTACCCAGTGTCGGCTGGTGGGGCTAGACGGCCAGACCATGGCCGAGTGCCGTCACAGGCTGGCCGCAGCCCGTCGGGTCAGGCGTATAGCGCACCGCGAGTCGTGATTGGTAGAGCGGATGCCGATGCTGGCTGTCGCTTGGTATATTGTGGCGATTGGCTCCTTTGCGCTGAACCATTACATTGATGCAGAGGTCGCGAGGACCGGCTCCCATGGGCGCTCGAACGACAGGATAGAGGTGAGCCTGAGTCTGGGAGACCCGCCAGGAGCGGGTCCCTTTACCACAGGAGGGCGCCTGAATAGGCCCAACTGACGCCTCATATGGAGCAACCAGAGCCTTGCTCTATCGGTAACACAGCCTAGACTGCGATACCGCCCTGCATTAGTGTCGTACTCAACGCAGCTACATTCGGCCTAGACAGCTTCGGAACAAGAGCAATTGCAGATCGCGGAGGATCTCATGGCGACCGAATCACTGGGTAATCTGGATGGCTCTGCGAACGCATCGCACGCCGAGCGGCTCATCGATGAGTACGCCCGCGCAGACATCGCTGAGCTGCGCGAGCAGTTGAGCGGGCTAATCGGATTTGCCCTGCTCCTCATCGGCGGGGCAGTCTTCTGGGCAAGCTTGCCTGGTCGAGCCTACAGACCAGAGATCACCATTCCGGCCTTTTGGGTGGCCATATCCGGCACGCTTGTGTTTGCTCTCAGAAAGCGGGTGCCAGCTCTGTCTCATCTGGTCCTCTTGTTCGGCCCGGCGACTGCGCTGGGTTTGTATTTGAGCCAGATAAGCGAGCCAGTCGCGCTCTCTGTGGGCGTGATTATGGTCATTGCCTGTTCAGCAATCCACCCTGCTATGGGCGTAGGGTCCGCCCTGCTAAACACGATACCCTTGCTGACCGCTGGCCTCTCGACCGATGTTACGTATCCCGCTATCGGCCTATTGTGGCTGGTCGCTGTCTTTTCGTTTATCTTTTCGCGTGGCCTTTATACAGCCCTCGCTTGGGCATGGCAGTCTGAGGAGCACGCTGAAAGACTCGTCAGACAGCTTCGCGATCGGCAGCAACAGATCAACCGCAACAACTCGTTGCTCATGGAGGCTACGCGCAGGCTCGAGCGCACGCGGAATGAGCTGGCCGCGGCTCGCGCCCACACTGATGAGGCGCGAACCCTCAAGGAGCGCTTTGCGGCCAACATCAGCCACGAGCTGCGCACCCCCCTGAACCTGATCCTGGGCTACACTGAGCTGATGCATCTCACACCTGATCTCTATGGTGATATGGCCTGGCCCGTTGAGCTGCGCCGCGACGTCGCCCAGGTCTACCGTTCGGCTCAGCACCTCGTTGACCTGATTGGCGACGTCCTGGAGCTTTCAAAGCTCGACTCGATGCAGATGCCCATTCACCGTGAGGAGTCATCAATTGCTGGCATCATCTATGAAGCTTGTGCCACCATGCAGCAGTTGGCCGAGCGGCAGGGAATCACGCTCTGCATGGCGGTGCCAGATGACCTCCCGCCCTTAAGCGTCGACGCCGTGCGCATTCGTCAAGTGATTCTAAACCTCATCAGCAACGCCCTGCGGCACACGGCGCGAGGCCGCATCACCGTGTCGGCGGCCGAGACAGACGAAGCCATCTTGGTTTCGGTCGCCGACACGGGCTCTGGTATACCAAACAACGAACTCGTCCGCATCTTTGATGAGTATCATCGAGTGGATACGTCGGTCGCACAGCGACACGACGGAGCTGGGCTCGGCCTTGCCATCAGTAAGCGATTTGTCGAGGTGCATGGGGGTCAGATCTGGGCAGAAAGCATAGAGGGCCAGGGAAGCGTCTTTCAGTTCACTTTACCGCTTGCAGCTAGCGACGATTCGACACTGCGCCATGTCGCCGCCCGTCCGCCAGATTCCACCAGTGCGCATCCAGTTATGCTGTTGATCGATAGCGACCCAGCCGTGCAGGGGCTGTTGCAGCGGCATCTGCAGAATGTCGAAGTTGTCCGGGCTGACGATCTCGCTCAGGCGCTAGAACTCGTCCCCGTCACAAGCCCGCGGTTGGTGATTGTAAACATCCCTCCGACCAGAGGCGATGCGCCTATGCCAACGCAGAACGTTGCGCAGGCGTTTGGTACGCTGCCCGTAATAGTGGCCTCGCTGCCTAGTAATAGCTGGATGAGCAGTGTCCTGCCAATCCACGGGGCCCTCTCCAAACCGATCAGCCGCCAGGCATTGCGCGAAGTTGTCAGCGAGCTGGGCGGTGGAGACGTGCTCATCGTTGACGATGACCGTGGTTTTGCGCGGCTGGTGAAGCGATACCTGGAACAGGTCCCCGAAGTGAGCAGGATTCGAACCGCTCACGACGGCGCAGAAGCGTTGCGCTTGTGCCAGGAGGCAGCTCCCGACCTTCTGCTGCTGGACTTGATCATGCCCGATGTAGATGGGTTTACAGTGCTCGAGGTGCTACAGACGCTGCCTGAATATGCACGCACAAACGTCGTCATCATCACTGCCACCGACTATGCCAGCCAGATGCTGGCCAGCCGACATGGCTCCCTGTGGCTGGGGGGTGCCACAAGCCTGAGCACTCAACAGACGCTACGCTATCTTCAGGCGCTCATTGAGGCGACGCCGCCGTCCGACGCTCTGCCGTCTCCAGCGCACGTAGCAACTCCATTCGCGTAACAGGCTTGGTAAGCGAGGCAACTGCACCGAGAGACATGGCCAGTTCTGGATCGTGGATGGCCGAGCATATCACGACCGGCAGGGAGCACGCCGAACCTGAATTGGACAGTTGCTGTAAGAGGCTCCAGCCGTCACGGCCCGACATCATCACGTCGAGCACAATGATCTCTGCCTCACACTGAGCCGCCATTGCCAAGCCTGTCTCGGCGTCTCGGGCAACGCTGAGCGCATAGCGCGTCTCCCGTAAATAACGCTCGAATAGTCCAGCAAGGTCGGCGTTGTCATCCACGAGGAGCACGCGCGTCCTGCGGATGGTGGGCAGGCGTACAGTTAGCACGCAGCCAGCCTTGCTTTCCGATTTCGTCAGTTCGGCGTTCACCAGGTTCAGGAGCTTGTGTGCGGTGCCAAGACTCTCTGCGGATGGATGCGCCTCGCAACTGAACGAGATGGCCACGTTGACCACCTCCTGTGCCAGCGTGCTCTCCACCCTTACGGTTGAGCCAGGCTTTGCCGATTTGGTGGTCAGACTGATCAATGAGATTAGCGCATGCCGCGCCAACTCTCCGACCTCGAGACCCTGCGCCTCAACCGCTCCCTCGGATACAAAGTCCAGCCGAAGGCCTTTTGCCTGGGCCAGCGCTTGCACTGCCTCGCATGCGCCACATAGCATCGTCACGACGGGCACACTGCCGCCGCTCGCGGCAACCAGTGCCGCCTCGCCGCTCAAGTGATTCTCCGGCCCAGATGTCTCTGAAATATCAGGCGAATCGGCCGAACCGGTCAGCCCGAGGATCGCCGTCAAGTCGTCTTCGGCCCTGCGCAGATCGCGGTACACTTGCCTCGTCGAGACAGCAAGTTCTCGAGCCACTTCATCGATCAGCATCGACTCGACATAGTGCAGACTGAGCACCTGATAGGAGCGAGACCTGGGCGAACGTAGCACCGTGTCGCCTGCGGGCCTGAGCTGCTCGATACCGCCTATCAGCGTTGACCGCAATTGCCTCATGCGCTCTCGCGGCGCAAGTTGGGTAGGCAAGCCCAGATCATCCGCCAGTGGATGATTGAGCAGACGCGTATAGTCATAGAGATGCGCCAGAGCGTCTCTCAGACGCGCCAGAAGGTCATCGACGCTACGATTGGTTGTCATGCAGATGTCATGTTGTTGTCGAATAATGATGGTACATCAGCTTGGTTCCGGTTATAATACATTAGCAGACAAGACTGGCAAACGAGGTTGTTGATGGGCCAGTGGCGGAGCAAGAAACTCACTACCCTGATGGCCAAAAATCAGGAGAACAAGTGATGCACCTATATCGGAAGAGAGGTTTCGCCCGCTAAGGGTGAAACCTCTTTGTGTCTAGGCGGCAAACCTGAGCGCCGAGAGGAAAGGAGGCTAGAAGGATAGTTACTGTAGCAGCCCCGATGACATCGTTGTCAATCAGCAGCCATGGAGGTAAGTCTCGAATGAAGAACATGAACCGCCGTACGTTCCTGCGCGCAGCCGCCCTCACCGGCTCCGGCCTGCTTGCAGCGGCCTGCCAGCCCAAAATCGTCGAAGTTGAAAAGGTGGTGACCCAGATCGTCAAGGAAGAGGTCATCGTCGAGGGCACACCCAAGATCGTCGAAAAGGTCGTCGAGGTGGCGGCGCCCACTGTCGCGCCCAAGGATAAAGTGAACGTTCGCGACATCGTGTGGGCGGGCACTGCCAAAACGATCCCCATGTATGAGATGATCGCCCAGTCGTTCAACGAACGGTTCCCGCATATTACCATCGAGCACTTGTTCGTCCCGAACGACCAGCACACGCCTCGCATCCAGACCATGATTGCGGCCGGCGACCCCCCCGAGGTGGCCTCGCCCCTGGGCGGCGCCATCCATTTCTTCCGGGCGCCTGACTATTCTGTATGGCTGAACCTAGACCCGTTTGTCGAGCGCGACAACTATGATCTGTCGGACTTTGGCGAAGTCTCGATGGTCTCAGCCCAAAACCCATTCACCAAGTCACTGGAAGGGATGCCCGTGCAGCTCTTCTCGGGGTTCATCACCTATAACAAAGACCTCTTTGAGAAGGCTGGCATTCCCGAGCCGCCCCATGACTGGAATACGGACGATTGGGATATCGAAAAGTTGGTCGAGATCGCCTCGCTGCTGACCCTGGATGACAAGGGCAGAAACGCCAACGACCCCAGCTTTGACAAAGAGAACGTCGTCCAGTATGGCTACTATGAGCCCGAACCTGAATCCGACTGGGGCTTTATGTGGGGCGGCCACAGTCCCCGAACTGACGTTGAGAATCGCCGCAATGTGGGTCTGGATGATGTGTTTATCGAGGGGGCTGACTACTGGCGACAGATGGCCTTTGAGAAGCGCATCTTTATGCCGACGTACGAGGCAACCAACTTTGCTGGCGTGATGGCTTCGCCGTTCCACACGGGCAAGCTGGCCATGGTGGGGGCCTACACCTGGAACGTGGCCTCGTACAAGGACATTAAGGACTTTCGTTACGACTTTGCCGCAGAGCCTCATGGGCCGGTGCGGGATCGCTTCCCCTTCCGCACCTGCATGGATCAGGCCACGATCTTTGCCAAGTCCAAGCTCCATGACGCATCCTGGGAGTGGCTCAAGTACATCTCCTCCGAAGACATCTCTTTCCGCTACTCGGTCGACCTGCGCGAGTGCCTGCCGGCGCGCCTGTCACACATTCCCAAGTACGGGGAGCGCCTCAAGCCCACGATGCCGCAGGATGTAGACGTGAACGTGGTTGCCGAGAGCCTGCCTTTCGGGCACTACTCGGAGGCCTGGCCGCCCCCGACAGGCTGGATTGACGATATCTGGAACATCTATAACCAAAAGGTCAAGCTCAATACTGCATCCGCCTACGAGTGCTATCCCGAGTGCCGTGAGCTCATCCAGGCTAACTGGGACGCGTACTACGCCGACTTTTAGTAAGCACGCACTGAGGTACGTGGCGGGTGAGAGCCTCACTCTCACCCGCCGCTATCTCACCTAGCTCGCATGGAGGTGCTCAATGGCCACTGCCCGTCAGCGGAGCACGGCCGCACGCCGCGAGGCGTGGGCCTTTCATCTCTTTATCTCGCCCTGGATCATTGGCTTTATAGTGTTCACCCTCTTTCCGGTGCTGGCTTCGCTCGCCCTGAGTTTCACCAAGTACAATATCGCGCAGCCGCCAGTGTGGATCGGCCTCAAGAACTATCGCAATGCCGTCACCGTGGACCCCACCTTCTTTCTGGCGCTGCGGGTGACCTGGACCTATGCGCTGGCCTCGATTCCCCTGCAGCTTGTTCTTGGCCTGATCATTGCGCTCATGCTGAACGCCGATATTCCGCTGGTCTCGGTCTGGCGAACCCTTTACTATCTGCCGTCAGTCCTGTCTGGGGTCGCGGTTGCAGTGCTATGGGCCCTGATTTTCCACCCGTCCAGCGGCATCCTCAACAACCTGCTGGCCATCTTCGGCATCAAAGGCCCGTTGTGGCTCTTTAGCAAGCAGTGGGCCTTGCCGGCCCTCATCATCATGAGCCTGTGGGGCGTGGGCGGCAGTATGATCATCTACCTGTCGGCGCTGCAGGGCGTGCCTACCACATTGTACGAGGCAGCCACCATCGACGGCGCGGGCGCCTGGAGGAGATTCTGGAATGTCACGCTGCCGATGATCACGCCGGTCCTGCTGTTTAACCTCATTATGGGCATCATCAGCACGCTGCAGTCATTTACCAGCGCCTTTGTGATGACTCAGGGAGGCCCAGAGGGCGCGACTCTGTTCTTTGGCCTAAAGCTCTACTACACCGCTTTCCGCGATATCCGCATGGGCTATGCCTCAATGATGGCCTGGGTGCTCTTTATCATCATCCTCGTTCTAACCATGGCGGTCGTCAAGAGTTCATCGGCATGGGTCTACTATGAAGGGACCCTCAAGCGCTAGGCATTGCCCGGGAGGCTAACAAAGCATGTCTGACAGCACAATGTCTACAGCGCATCATGCGGCAATCCGCAAAGCGGCGGGCGACAATCCACGGCCGCGCTGGCACCAGGGCAAAAAGGCCTCGAGGCTTATCTCCAAGACGCTGATCATGTTGATGCTCTTTGCCGGCGTTGTGGTCATCATGATCCCCTTTGTGTGGATGATTTCGGTTTCTCTGATGAACGCAGCAGAGATCTATGCTGTGCCCCCCAAGTGGATTCCCAGCAAGTTCCTCTGGCGCAACTACTATCAGGCAGTGACGACCATTCCGTTCATGCTCCTCTTGCGCAACAGCCTCTATATTGTCATCGGCCGATTGGTCGGCACGCTCCTGACGGCGTCGCTGGCGGCCTATGGGTTTGCGCGGCTCAGGGCGCCCGATAGCAATTGGCTGTTCGCAGTAGTGCTCGCTACGATGATGCTGCCTAGCTCGGTCACTCTGATTCCGCAGTTCATTCTCTTTGCCAAGCTTGGCTGGGTGAACACCTTCAAGCCGCTGATCGTGCCCGCCTGGTTCGGTGGCGGCGCCTACAACATCTTTTTGCTGCGGCAGTTCTTTATGACTATCCCACTCGATTATGATGACGCCGCGCGCATCGATGGGTGTGGCCATTTCCGCATCTGGTGGCAGATCATTCTGCCGCTGTCGGCGCCCGCTCTGGCCACCGTAACGATCTTTAACATCATGTATAGTTGGAACGATTTCATGGGTCCGCTTATTTACCTGCGAAGCATGACCGAGTCGACCCTTGCGCTAGGGCTGTACTTTTTCCGTGGAGCCTATAACCCGGACTGGAACGAGCTCATGGCCATCTCGGTGTTGCTCATCCTGCCTATGGTCGCGATGTTCTTTTTCGCGCAACGCCTGTTCATCCAGGGCGTCGTCATCTCAGGCGTCAAGGGCTAAAGCTGTCCGCGGACGAGCATCAACATCGTCGGCAATTGCTAATGCCGCCACGGCTGGGAGCAGAGCGCGAACCCGGAAGCCTCCGAGTGGGGCTGCCTTACATTTGCAGAAGGAGTATCACTAGCTATGTCAGACCAAGTTCGCATCGGCATGATCGGTGTGGGTCAGATCGGCAAACGCCACGTGCAGGGGTATTTGGGAGAACCGGGAGGGCCGAAAGCCATTCCCGATGCTAACATCGTCGCTATCTGCGACGTCAACGAGGCCGAGGCGCGGCGCGTGGCCGAACTATATGGCGTCAAAGACGTCTACACCGACTACAAAGAGCTGCTCAAGCGCGACGATATTCAGTCTGTAGATGTGGCCCTGCACAACCGTTTTCACATGCCGGTTACTGTAGATGCGCTCGAGGCCGGGAAGAACGTCTACTGCGAAAAGCCAATGTCGTGGGCATATCGCGAAGCTGTCAGGATGTACGAAACGGCCAAGGCCACTGGCAAGATGCTGCATATTCAGCTCGGCACCCTCTACGCCACCGAAGCCAAGGCGGCCAAGCGCCTGATTGACGAAGGTCGCCTGGGCGACATCTACTTTGCCAAGTCGGTCCACTATCGCCGTCGAGGGCGCCCATGGGTTGACGGCTATGGGTCACCTGCCTTTGTGAACACCGCTACTTCGGGCGGCGGCGCCATGCTCGATATGGCTGTTTATCACATCGCCCGCATCGTGTGGTTGCTGGGAAACCCCGAGGTCGTCAGTGTCTCGGGCAAGACCTACCAAAAGATCGACATGTACGCCGACCGACGCGAATCCGGACGCTACAATGTTGAGGAACTGGGCATGGGCTTTATCCGTATGGCCAACGACATCGTCTTTTCGATGGAGGAATCGTGGGCCATCCATGCCAAGGATCCCAATGAAGACCGTGTTTATGGCAGCAAGGCCGGTCTTCGTGTCGAGCCCCTGGAGTACTATACCACCATGTCTGATCTGGAGCTCGACGGTCAGTTTGATCTGCGCGCAGCCGAGTTTCGTTGGCTGATGTGCGATCCAACGTACCAGTACTATGCCAACTCCCAGGTGCACTGGATTGCCGCGCAGCAGGGCAAAGTGCCCCTGCTCGACACCGCTGGCGTTGCGCTCAAAACGGCGCTCATTTCTGAGGGCATCTATCTTTCCAATATGCTCGGGCGTGAGGTCACCATGGACGAGATCGCTGCCGCTGACGCGGACACCTACCGGCTCTAGGCCGCCCCGTGGCGTGGTGGTTGACCAGCAGCCGTCACCGGCCGAGCAGCACTCGTTTCGTCATTGACAGACACGAGGAGGGATGACATGCAGGTTTCGATTATCTCGTACGCCTTTTCTCCCATGATGTTCGCAGGGCTCGTCGACATATTTGGCTACCTCGAATCCTGCAAGTATCGCTTCGGGCTATCTGCCGCAGACATCTGGAACGGCATGCTCTACCCACGCGCGGCTCCCGGAAGTGACCCGAGGGCGGCCTTCCAGCGGATGGTGAGCACAGCCCCAGAGGAGGCGCTTGTGCTGCAGGTCAAGCAAGGGCTGGCCGAGCGCGAGATGGAGCTGGCCTGCTTTGCGTGCGACATGTGCCACGTCTGGGTGGACGACCCCGACCTGCGCGGCATGCTCAACAAGAATGCCGAAGCGCACATCGCTCTAGGCGAAAAGATGGGCGCCAAGGTCATTCGCATCGATGCTGGCTCGAGCCGCGGCCTTACCATGGGTGGCCCCCCGCAGGAGATGGCGTTTACGAACGAGCAGTTTGACTATATCGTCGCCACTTACAAGCGGTATGCACAGCGGGCCCATGATAGCGGCTACCTGATCGGCCCCGAGAATCACTGGGGGCCTGAGGATGTGCCCGCTGAGATGGTGCGGCTATGCGAAGCGGTCAATAGCCCCGCGTTTGGCGTCCTCTTGCATCTTGGTCGCTGGCGCGGCGACGACGCGGCCAAAGGCGATGAGATGGTGGCCAAGTGGGCCATGCACGCCCACGTCACACCGGCGCAATCGGCGGAAGAGACAGCGGCCAAGATGGCGATGTTGCGCGATAGTGGGTTCAAAGGCTGCTATAGCGCAGAGCTGACCAGCGATTCCTACTATGAGCTGGAGGTGCAACTCGCACGCATCAAAGCAGTGCTGGACCGCTGGCGCATCGAAGGCAAAAGCTAGCGCCTGAGGGCTAGCAGGTTTCCTAGTGACGCGCTGAGCTAGTGCGCGACCCAAGCCCTTACGCGCAAGCCACGGTCACCGATCAAGGTGACCGTGGCTTGCGGGCAGTCTAGCCTAGAGCAAAAGATCCCCGTGTCGGAGCCATGCAGAGAGCAAACAGAGTACCCTCTCTCGGCATCGGGCCATCGGTCTTCTGCCTTTGGCAGCAGCAAGCGGTTGAGAACGGCGCCAGCGCCTTTTCGCAGCGGGCGAGACCGGGCACATACTCCTCGCGCTGCAGACCGGCTGCCAGGTTGGCCGCGGCCATGCGGGCTGTTTCGTGTCGTACATCTCGGGCTCGATGATCATACAGCACATCCGTGGTTGGCTGGACGCAGGCCACAGCAGCGCTGACCTGCCCCCCAGAAGCTGATCCAACCCTTGTGTTAGGATTGGTACATGGAGGGCCAGCAGAATGCCAAGAAAGAGCCACACCACGGAGCAGATCATCGGCAGGTTACGTGAAGCGGAGGTGCTTCTCGGCCAGGGACAGACAGTCACCGATGACTGTCGTTCGCTGAAGATCAGCGAGCAGACCTTCTATCGTTGGCGCAAGGAATACGGCGGGCTGCGGACCGATCAGGCCCATCGGCTGAAGGAGATGGAGAAAGATAACGCCCAGCTGAGGAAGCTGGTGACCGCTTTGTCGCTGAATAATGACATCTGGCGGGAAACAGCGCGGCGAAACGGATCAGCCCGGCCAGGCGCAGGCAAGCGGTGAGGGCTGTCAACCGGCGCGGAGGGGCGTATCACGCGTCTGCTGGCAGCGCGCAACCTGGGCGACTATAATGCCGACGGACTGACACAGGCTGGCGTTTCTGACCAAGTCGGCCGAGTGCACGGGGGACGCTCGCGAGATGAGCGGCAAGCTCTACATCGGCGTCACTGACAACCAGTGGTACCACTATCTGGCAGCCTTGCGACCACCGGAGGCTAACTTTTGGCGGCCCGGTGCTGGCAGCTCCTTCCAGGTCTTGAGTCGGGGGGAGCTGTTCCTGTTCAAGCTGCACAGCCCCCTGAACTATGTCGTCGGCGGCGGATACTTTGTCAGTTACAGCTGCCTGCCACTCTCGCTGGCCTGGGATGCCTTCGAGCAACGCAACGGGGCGCCGGACTATGACAGCCTGTGGCAAAAGATTGCGCTCTACCGACGAGGCCTCGGGCCGGTGGAGCGGGATCCGACGATCGGCTGCATCGTGCTGGCGGAGCCGTTCTTTATACCCGAAAGGGAGTGGGCGCCGGCGCCGGCAGACTGGGGCCGCAGCATCGTGCAGGGCAAGTCTTATGAGGTGACGAGCGAGCCAGGACGGCGTCTGCTGAATCAGATAGCGCCTTGGCTGCCGCCTGTACGGGTGGCGACGCCGGATGGCGGTGTGGTGGAGAAGCGTATTGGCGAAGAAGGTGCTCGCTACGGCGAGGAAACTGTCATACGGCCGCGACTGGGCCAGGGAGGATTCCGCGTAGCGGTGATAGAGGCGTACAGCAGACGATGCAGCGCGACTGGCGAGCGGGTGCTGCCAGCACTGGAGGCATCGCACATTAGGCCCTATGCGGCGGATGGCCCTCACGCGGTCGAGAACGGCATCCTGCTCAGGTCGGACCTGCACAACCTGTTCGACCGCGGGTACATGACCATCACTGACGATCATCACATCGAAGTGAGCGAGCGCATCAAGACCGAGTTCCACAACGGCAAAGAGTATTTGCGACTGCACGGCCAGGCTCTGGTCGTCACCCCCGAACTGGCGATCGACCGCCCCTCCCCCGAGTTCATACGTTGGCATAACGAGCACAGGTATCGAGGTTAGTCCCGGTCGCAGAGCAGAGACACTCGCTCTTCGCCACGTGGGCGGGACGCCCGAGCCAGCAAACCCTGCGATCTTCCTGCCGCAAAAAGTCTTCAAAACGCAACGGCTGAGCACGGCACTCTCCCGGCGCAGCGACACCTGGGGGGACGCGATGGCTCCGGCCAGCTCAGTAACCGTGTGCTGTTGCTCGAGATGCGTACCCGCAACGAACAGGCGAGAGCACCGGCCTAGCGCCTGTGCGGCGAGTGGCGGCGCCTCACCTGCGTGTTGATGCACTCCATGACAAGAGGTGCCGACCCGTCAAGAAGCGTCAACCACCAAAGCAGTCGGCCTGGTCCTTCTCTCCCGGCGGCACGAAGGTCTCGCGAATGCTCGTAACCCACAAGAGTAAACAGAACCGTCAATAGCCAGGCGCCCACCAGATCCAGGTGCGATTAGTGCGGCTGCGGGCCTTTACGCTCACCCCGGCGATGCGCGCGCCCACAGACGCCGATTCGTAGCCTGAGACAAGGGCCTGGACGGTGCACCCGTCCTTTGGGTTCAGAGGAAGTGGAGGTATCTGGATGTCCGAGCCGTTGTCAGTGATCTGCGGTGAGAGCCCCGGAGTGGCGCTCACCATGGAGGGGTTGAGGCATTGGGCGTTGGGGCCGAAAAAGAGGCCGATGCTGCAAGTCCGACGGCCATATCGGTGCAGCGCCATTGTTCAGCAGGCGCACCTGGACTAGCTGCAGATCGCTCACGACGGCATCGTCCTACCTGATCTCGATGGACAAGCCCGAGCCGATGTGTTCTGAAACCAGTGGGCTGGATTGGGTTATTTCGTAGCTCAGCCGCCTTTGTTTGCGTGCCTGAAGGATAGAGATGAGCGCAAATAGCGTCCCGAGTGCACCGACAAGGGCAGGCAAGTCGTCGCGAACAAAGACCGGCATGGCTACCTCCCAAGGACGATCGAGTCTTCTAGTGCGCGCTTCGACCGTGCTGATGCGTCAGAGACAACGGCATGGTGGATGCGGCCGCCGTGTCCGCTGGCGGCGTGAGCCCCAATCGTGGTAGCATGCGCTAATTCTGTGTGCAAAAAGGGGAGGTCGCTAGTGATCCGATCTGGTGATATCACGCTCGGCGCACACCAGTTGGGGCTCGGCAACCTGCCGGTGTGCGTGCATTCGTCGCTGCGCTCCTTTGGCTGGGTCGAGGGCGGCGCCGACGCCGTCATCGACGGCCTGCTGGCGGCGGGCTGCACCGTGATGGCGCCCACCTTTTCGCTGATGTACGCGCTCTCCGGCCCCGACGACGTCGGCCCTGCTTATGCGCCCGGCACGCCAAAGATGAACGTGGGGCTGGGGGCCATTCCTGTGGCGCTAGTGCGCCGCCCCGAGCGCGTGCGCAGCGGGCATCCGCTCAACTCTTTTTCAGCGGTGGGGCCGTTGGCCGAGGAGCTGGCGGGCGCGAACGTATCTGACGCACTCTACGCCTCGTTTGAGGCGCTGCTGGCGCTGGGTGGCTGGGTGTTGCTGATCGGCGTGCCGCTCAGGAACATGACCCTGATCCATCTTGCGGAGCAGAAGGTGGGACGCCCTTTGGTGAACAAGTGGACCATGGGGGCCGATGGCCTTCCCCGGCCTGTCAAGGTAGGGGGATGTGGTCGCGGCTTTCCGCAGTTGGAGCCCTGGCTGGGGCGTCTGGCGCGCGAGACCTTTGTGGGCGCAAGCCGCTGGCGGGCGTTCCCTGCCGCCGAGACCGTGGCTGCCGCGATGGCCGCGATGCGGGTCAAGCCCGACGTGACCCACTGCGGCCGCGAGATCTGCGAGCTCTGCAATGCGGCGCTGCGCGGCCAGCTCGCTGGGCCAGTCGCCAGATGAGAGCAGACTAGCCAGCAGATATCGGGGGGCTCCTCGGACATGGCGTCCGCCCCGCTTGCGCCTTTCCCTTGCGCTGAGACTCAGAGCCTGTCACACTGTGGACACGCCGCTCCTCAACCACGCTGCAGGGGGCATGACCAATGGACGCCGTGTCACCAGACGAGATGGACTATGGGCAGGAGGTCCGCGCCGAGCTGCGCGATCTGCGCAGCAACCAACTGCCATCGGTGTTGGCAGCGCTGCTCTCCATCGGCTGGTTCTGGTTCTTTTACATCGGCATCCGACGCCTCGAGCTGGGCGTTGGCTTTGCCGTTCTGCTGCTGGTGACGGGCGCGATCTATGGCGCCTACCTGCTGCGCGCGCGCCGCTTTCGGCTGGCCTGCTGGGTGGCTCTACTGGGGCTCGTGCTGGCGCTGCAGGTGGTGGCGATCTCGAATCCGATCTCGCTCGCGCTGGCCTATGCGGCGCTGCCCATCATGGCTGCGCAGGCGCTGTTGGGGTCGTGGGCGGCCCTTGGCCTGACCGGAGCCAGCATTGCCATGGCTATTGGGGGATATCGCTGGGGCGTACCCTACGATCAGCACCTGCTGGTGCAGACGATCTTTTTCTATCTGGGGGTGTGCCTGCTCTCGTGGGCGCTGTTGCGGCCCCTGCGCTCCACGGCAGAGTACGCCCTCTCTGCATGGCATCGCTTGCATGATGCCCTGGATGAGGCGCGTGATCGGCGGGGCGAGGTTTACCGTGCGCTGCGAGCCCTGGAAGAGGCCACCTTTCGCATCGAGCGAGCCAACAATGAGCTGGTGGTGGCCCAGCACGAGGCCGAAGAGGCGCGTGGCTACAAAGAGCAGTTGGCCACCACAGTGAGCCACGAGCTGCGCGGTCCGCTCAATCTCATCTTGGGGTTTGTACGGCTGATGGTGCTCTCGCCTGAAAGCTATGGAGAGTCGCTGCCAGCCGCCTATCGCGAGGACCTCTACACCGTCTATCGCAACACTCAGCATCTGGTGTCCATGATCAGTGACATTCTCGATCTGTCCAAGATCGAGGCTCAGCGGCTGCCGCTGGTCAAGCGCGACGCGCACCTTGTGGAGGATATCATCGCCCCGGCCGTTGCCATGGTGCGGTCGCTGGTCGAGCGCAAAGGGCTCTACCTGCGCCAAGACTATGACGTGGCGCTTCCCAGGCTGTTTGTCGATCCGGTGCGCATCAGACAAGCGCTGCTGAACGTGCTGATCAATGCGCTGCGCTTTACCGCCGAGGGGGGCATCTCCATCTCGGCCAGGGTGGAGGACGAACAGGTGCACATCGACGTGGCTGACACGGGGCCGGGCATTGCCGCCACCGAACTGCCCCTGCTGTTTCGCGAGTTCCAGCAGGTGCGGCCGACCCCTGGCGCCGAGAACCAGGGCAGTGGCCTGGGGTTGGCCATCAGCAGGCATCTGCTGCGACTCCACGGCGGCAATATCGCGGCTCAGAGTCAGCAGGGCGTGGGCACCACGCTGCACTTGACGCTGCCCCTGGCCGCCATCATTGACGAGCAGCAGGCGGCGCCTGCCAGCGGAGCGCCGCGTTCGGGTGCGCTCCCCGACTATGTGGTGGTGGTGCATGATGACCCCGCAGTCATCCGGGCGCTGTCGCGCTATCTCGAGGACTATCGACTGATGGGCCTGCCAAACGCCAGCGGCCTGGCGCCCCTGCTGCGCGATCTGCACCCGCGCGCCATTTTGGCCACCCAGCACACACTAGGCGACGTTGAGCGGCTGCTGCAGGCCGAAGCCATGGATGTGCCTATCATTTGCTGCGACCTGCCGCGCCCAACTGAGGGCATGGCCGGGCTAGGCATTCACACCCAGCTGGTCAAACCCGTCGCGCCCGAAGCGTTGCTGGCGGTGATGCGCGAGTTGGAGCAAGATGGCGAGACGGCGGTGATGTTGGTGGATGACGAGCCCGATGCGGTGCGGTTGCTGGAGCGGATGCTGCTATCGGTGCCGCGGCCATATCGCATCATAAAGGCGTATGATGGACGACAGGCGCTGGAACTGATGGACCAGGTCGCGCCCGATGTTGTGCTCGTCGACCTGGCCATGCCCGATGTGGGGGGAATGGACGTGGTGCGGGCCATGCGGCAACGCGAGGCGCTGCAGGGCGTGCAGGTTGTCATCGTCTCTGGTCGCGCCGGCGACGACGAGCGCCTGGTGCTGGGCACGCCCATCTCGGCTATCACGCAACGTCCGCTGACGCTGAGCAACGGGGTGGAATGGCTGCGCGCGATGCTTGCCGCGCTGCCCGCCAGCTATGCGCTGGGCGAGGCGTCGGGGTAGAGATCCTGTAGCGCCGCCAGGAGATGCTCTTGCGAGATCGGCTTTTGCAGCACTGCCGCAGCCCCGAGGCTCAGCGCCAGCTCGGGCTGCCTGAGCACAGAACAAATGATGACAGGGACGGCGCTCTGCGACGAGGGGCCGGCGAGCTGCTGCAGTAGGCGCCAGCCGTCGCGCCCTGGCATCAGGAGGTCGAGCAGGATGACATCAGGCGTCAGTCGCGCGACGGCGTCCAGGGGGTCTTCTTGGCGCTCGACCGCGTGCACGACATAGTTGGCGTTGCGGAGATAGCGGCGGTAAAGCGTCACGGCCTCTTCGTTGTCATCGATCACCAATGCAGTCCGGGGCCGCTGGCAGGGCAGCGACAGGTGGAGTGCATGCTCGCCGAGCTTGTGCTGCACAGTTAACGCGCCGCCATAGGCCGCAAACACTGCACTGGCCATAGCCAGCCGCTCGCTAGATTGTAGCGTGCTTTCGTCGAGGGTCGGCCCCAGACGCTCCAGCACCAGCGTACAACTCCCCGCTTCAGAGACGGATCGTATGCTCAGTATATTGTTTGCGGCGTGCTTGAGCGCGACGGTGAGCAGGCTGATCAGACCCTGCCGCAGCATGGCGGGGTTGACATAGACGGCAGGGAGTGCGTCGAGCATGGGCTCTAGCCTGACGCCGAGCTGCTGCGCCAGGTTGGCGATGAGCGCGATGGTCTCTTGCAGCAAGGGGGTGGGCTGCACCCATTCGCGCGGGGCCAGGGTGGTGAGCCGCACTGCCTCGGCGGTGGCCAGGTTGGCCGGCGAAGGCGTGGGCGCCTCACGCCGGTCGGTGGCCGCTTGCGCCCGCAGCATGCGCTGCCAAACCCTGTTGGCCAGCGCTTCCAACGCTTCTCCATGATAGCGATAGAAGGTGGTGCGGCCCAGGCCGATCTGACTGCAGATTTCGTCGACGGTCTGTCCCTCGACATAGCGCGCGGCCATGATGCGGTAGGGCAGCCATTCGGGCCGCGCAAACGACACGGCCTCGCGGGGCCGCAAGCTCTCAATCTCTTCAATCACCAGCTCTCTCAGCGCCAGTGAGCGCGACGCATGTTGAGGCTCGGCTCCCAGGAGCAGTTCTGCCAGCGGGTGCGTCTCCAGATGCGCGGGGCTGTACAGGTTGTTCAGCACATCCTTGAACAAGTGTTCGGCTGCCTCGCGCGTGATCATGGCGACGGGACGCCTGAACAGGCAAGAATAGCTGCTCCAGAGAACGAACAAGGCAGGGAATCATGTGGAACGAAAGGCATAGAAATGGACCGCAATGTCTTGTAAGATGTAAAGAACAGAGGGTCAAAGGGCATGCCCGCTGGCCACACACACCCAACAGATGAGCGCCGCAGCCATCCCCGCGCCAAGGAGACAGGATGACGCCACATCGTCATAGCCGCAGCCCGGTGTTTGCGCAGAACATTTGGGGCATCCTCTTCATCTTGCCTGCCATTGGCCTGTTGCTCATTTTCAACATTTACCCGCTGCTGCGTGCATTATACCTCAGCTTTCATACCTGGTCATTGGCGGGCAAGCCCGCCTGGGTGGGGTTGGCGAACTATGTGCGGATGTTCACCCAGGACCAGCAATTCACTCAGGCGATGGGGGTTACGATCAGATACTCGCTGGGTGTGAACCCGGTGCTGTGGGTGTCGGGGCTCTCGCTGGCGCTGCTGATGAACCGCGACCTCAAGGGGCGCAGCATCTTTCGCACCATCTATTTCATACCCACAGTGGTCTCGTGGGTGGTGGTTTCCATCGTCTGGTACAGCATCTTGCACCCCTCGTTTGGCATCAACGCCATGATCATGCGGGTGCTGTTCAACGCCCAGGGCATCCCGTTTCTGACCCACCAGGCCTATGCCCTGCCCATGATCATCGCGCTGAGCGTGTGGAAGAGCATGGGCTATCAGATGGTGATCTTTCTGGCCGGCCTCCAGGCTATTCCCGGCGTGTTCTATGAGGCGGCGGCGATCGACGGCGCCAACCGCTGGCAGCAGTTCATCCACATCACGCTGCCCCTGCTGGCGCCCACGATCCTCTTTGTGATGGTGACCTCGATCATCGGCTCTTTCCAGGTGTTCACGCCCATCCAGATTCTAACCCTGGGTGGCCCGGCTGGCGCCACGCGGGTATTGCCCTACCTCATCTATCAAAACGCCTTCTTGTTCCTCAAAATGGGCTACGCTTCGGCTATGTCGGTGGTGCTCTTTATGATTCTCATGACGCTGACATTGATTCAGGTCCGCGTGTTTAGGATGGGGGAGATAGGCTGAGAACGACCTGCCGAAGACAGCGCGCACCACCTAGACGGAGGAGTTGCATGGCTGAACGAATCGCTCAAGTCGACAACCAGGGAGGGCGCAGAGCAAGCCTGGCCGGTGAAACCAGCACCCGCCGCCAGCCGGTGGTGCTGGTGCTGCGGCTCTTGGGTGGCGTGCTGCTGTACACGCTTCTGATTCTGCTGGCTGGCATCATGATCATGCCGCTGGTGTGGATGCTGTCCACCGCCTCCAAGCCCTTGGGAGAGGCCACCTCGGTAGTGTTCCACCTGATCCCCAAGGAATTCACCCTGTGGGAAAACATCACCGTAGCGTTTGGCCGCCAGCCGTTTGCGCTTTACATATACAACAGCGCCATTGTCGCCATCAGCATCACTGTTGGGCAAGTGCTCATCTCGGCCCTGGCCGGGTACAGCTTTGCCAAATTTCGATTTCCGGGACGGGATCTGCTCTTCATGGGTGTACTATCGACGATGATGGTGCCCTTTTTCGTGGTCATTATCCCCCTCTATATCGTGGTCTATTCGCTGGGCTGGCTCGACACCTACTGGGCGCTCATCGTGCCGGGGCTGGTGTCGGCGTTTGGCATCTTTCTCATGCGTCAGTTCATGACTAGCATCCCCGATGAGTTGATCGACGCGGCGCGCATCGATGGCTCGCACGAAGTGCGCACCTTTTTCCAGATCGCGCTGCCCCTGGCCAAGCCAGCGCTGTCGACGCTGGCGATCTTGAGTTTTATGGGGTCGTGGGATGGCTATGTGTGGCCCCTGATGGTCATCAACGACCGTAGCATGATGACGTTGCCCCTGGGGCTGACCGTGTTTCGCAGTTCCTATATCACCTACTGGAACGAACTGATGGCCATGGCGCTGATCGGCGTGATTCCGACGTTCACGATCTTTTTCATCTTTCAGCGCCAGTTTGTAGAGGGCGTGGCCATCACCGGCCTCAAGGGCTGAGCGCCTCGCCAGGTGGAAAGGAGGCCGCAGAAGAAGCTGGTTCTGATGTGCACAAGACGCGAAATAGGCGAATAGTGATTCAGGACAATATGTCCGGAGGAGAACAATGGAAGCCAAGAAACTCTCTAGACGCGAATTCATGCGACTGGCCGTGCTGGGCATGGCCTCGGTGACCGTGGCGGCTTGCGCGCCCAAGGCAACGCCTGCGCCTGCGGCCCAACCGGCAGCGCCGCCGACGGTGGCGCCCAAAGCCGCGGCGCCAACCAAGACCGAACAGAAACTGACTCTGCGCATGCAGACGCACTCCTACGCGCCCCTCAACGCGTATGTGGAGCGCAAGATCGGCGAGTACAAGGACGTCGAGCCCAACATCGAGTTTCAGTACGCTTTTTCTAGCGAGGACTGGGCCAAGATCCTGGCCTCGATGGCCGCTGGCACCGGACCAGACGGGTTCAACCAGGGAGACTGGCAGTACCCCAAGTTCATGCAAAACGGCTGGATGGCGCCCGTGGTGCCCGAGTACTTTGGGTTGGGCAGCGACGAAGAGGTCATCAGCCAGTTTTTCCCCGCCAGCACACTCGAGCTGATCAGGGATGGGCAGTTGTATGGCCTGCCATTCGAATGGCAATGCTCGATGCTGTACTACAACATGAAACTGTTCGAGGAAGTGGGCCTCGATCCGAACAAAGGTCCCTCGACCTGGGAAGAGGTGCTCGACTATGCCCTCAAGTTGGTGAACTTTGACGCCCAGGGCAACGTCATCCGCGAGGGCATTGGCCAGTCATACACCGGCATCTGGACGCTCATTCGCTGGCGGCCATTCATCCATCAACTTGGCGGACGTTGGCTTAGCGAAGACGGCAAGAAAATGGAGTTCGATAGCCCTGAAGGGATGAAGGCCATCCAGTATAACGTGGACTGGACCGTCAAGCACCGCGTGGCTATGAAGGGCTTTGAGGTGCCGGGCGTCACGGGTCTGGGTGGCAGCCCCTATCGCGGCATGTGGGTCAGCGGCGCCCACGAACCGGCCAGCATCAAGCGAAACTGGCCGGATCATCAATACAAGGTCGACTGGAACTATACGCCTTATCCGACCTGGGAGGGCGGCAAGAAGGTGACCGGCGGCTGGCGCTGGGGCCTCTTCTGCAATTCGGCTTCGCAGCACAAGGGTGAGACCTGGAAGTTCATCAAGTATATGGTGGATGACTGGGAAGGCGTGCTGTTTGACGTTGGGTACTATCCGTCCATCACCGGCTGGCTAGACACCCCCAAAGGTAAGGAGGCGGTCGAAAAGGGCCCCTGGCTGGCCGAAATGGTGGACGATCTGGCCCTGGCCATTCCGCAGCCCATGACACCCTTCTGGGATGAGCTCACGACGCCTTGGAACGACGGCCTGGATCGCATGCATGCCGGCGAGGCCGTCGAGACTGTGGTGCCCCAGATGGTCGAGCAGATGAACCAGATCCTGGCGCAGAGCTGACGCAAGTCAACCGACGTCTGATGTAAGTGGCAGCTCAGCCCGCGGAGGGATCGGTGGGCTGAGCTGCACAAGAGAGGTGCTGGATGGCGACCAATAGAGAGAAACTGCTCAAGCTGCTGCACGGTGAGGACCCGGGTGAGATCATCGTCTGCCCCCTCATCGACTCGTGGGCCTTTGAGGACACCTCGGAGAAGGTCTTTGTGCCTGGCGAAGACGAATTCACCACCGCGCACACCGCCCGTGGCCCTATCGAGGATCAGTTGCACATGGGCGAGATCTGTGGCTATGAGCCCATCGCCCTGCGCGACATCGACTGGACGCTGGCCAACCCCAGTCTGGTTTGGCAAGAGGAGCTGGTTAGCAAAGACGTGGCGGCAGGCAAGCGCATCGATCTGCTGACGCTGCACACGCCGTATGGCGACATCGTACACCGGCGGCAGACCAGCCTGGAAAGCTCGATGCGTGTGGAGGAGTCCGAGCTCACGATCCAGCAGCGGCACGCCATCATCGAGTGGTATGCCGACCAGATTGCCGCCTGCGACCTGGACGCCATCAAGGCCCAGATCAAGGGCTATGTGGAGACGCGCGGCGAGCGCGGCCTGCTGTCCTCGTCCGTGGCCGATCCCTTTGGGCTCTTTGGGCTGCTGGGCCGAGGCTTTGAGCACCTCGTCTATCACTATGCCGATTATCCTGACGAGCACATGCGCCTGGCGGGCAGAATCGTCGAACTGGCCAAGTTCCAGGCCGATGTGATTCTGGCGGGTGACTATGATGTGATCTGGGCCGGGGGCACGGGGGGCTCTAGCTACAACTCACCCGCCTACTATCGGCGCACACGCATGCCCCACACCAAGCAGGTGGTCGAGCATATCCAAGGCCAGGGCGGCCTCGTGTACACCCACGACTGCAATGCGGTCGGGGTCATGATCCGCGAGGGCGTGTTCAACGAGCTCTCCCCGTCGGTGCTAGAGACGCTGGCGCCGCCTCCGGCGGGCGATATTGACGATTTGCAGGCCTATCGGCGCATGTTGAGCCCCTCCATCTGCACCAAGGGCAATATCGACGTGGGCTTTCTGCTCGATGCCAGCGTCGAACAGGTTCGGCAGGCAACACTTGAGGTCATCGAGGCGACCAAGGGCTACCGCCACATGGTGGGCACAGGCGACGACGTCTACTTTGGCACGCCCATCGAGAACATCAAGGCCATGGTGGACGTGGCCAAAAACTATACCGGGCGGTGGCGCCCGACGGCCTGTCCTGACAAGGACTGACGGTTCGCGCGCACTAACTGGTGAGGGAGGCGTCCTATGGCGACCAGTCGACAGAAACTGCTTCAGCTGCTGCACGGTGAGGACCCGGGCGAGATCATCGTCTGCCCGCTCATCGACTCGTGGGCTTTCGAGGATACCTCAGAGATGGTTGTGGTGCCCGAGGATGACGAGTTCACTAGGGCACATCACTCTCGTGGGCCAGTCGAAGATCAGTTGCACATGGGTGAGATGTGCGGCTATGAGCCCATCGCGCTGCAGGACATCGACTGGAGCCTGGCTAACCCCAACCTGGTCTGGCAAGAGGAATTGGTGAGCAAGGATGTAGACGCGGGCAAGCGCATCGATTTGCTGACCTTGCGTACGCCCTACGGCGATATAGTGCATAGAAGGCAGAGTAGTCTGGCAAGCTCAATGCGGGTAGAGGAATCCAGCCTCACGCTCGATCAACGGCATGCTATCATCGGGTGGTACGCTGATCAGATCATGAACTGTGACCTGGGACTCATTAACGTTCAAATCCAGAGCTATGTAGATGTGCGCGGTGAGCGCGGGCTGCTGTCATCGGGTGTGGCCGAGCCATTTACCCTCTTCGGCCTGCTTGGCCCTGGCTATGAGCTCCCGTTCTACCACTATGCGGACCATCCGGAAGAGCACGAGCGGCTCGCGGAGCTGGTCGCGGAGGTAGCCAGGTTTCAGGCTGACGTCATCCTCGACGGCGGCTATGATCTCATCTGGACCGGCTCGACAGGGCACTCGGGCTTTTCCGCCAGGTACTATCGTCGAACGCAGCTCAAGCGCGCGCGCAGCATCATCGCCTACATCCAGCGCCGCGGTGGGGTCACCTACTCGCACGACTGCAATCCTGTAGCGGCCATCGTGCGCGATGGCGTGCTGAGCGATCTTGGCAGCTCTCTCTTCGAGACGCTTTCTCCGCCGCCGGCGGGCGATATCGACGATCTGGCGGTCTATCGTCGCATGATCGACCCCAGCGTGTGCACCAAAGGAAACATTGACGTTGGCGACCTGCTCACGATGAGCATCGAGCAGGTTCGTCAGGCCACACGGGAGGTCATCGAGGCCACCCGGGGTTATCGCCACATGGTGGGCACGGGCGATGATGTCTACTTTGGCACACCCATCGAAAGCATCCGCGCGATGGTGGACGTGGCCAAGAACCATACGGGGCGCTGGCAGCCCGCTGTGGCCGTGGGTGGCAACTGAGCGCAGTGTGTCAGATGATGAACAAGGGAGCGTGACATGAGCGGAGACACGATGACGACGCGCGAGCGCATGCGCCGGATGTTTGCCCACCAGGAGGCCGACCGTGTGCCGGTGGTGGATCATCCCTGGCCCACGACCATCGAGCGTTGGGAGCGCGAGGGTCTGCCCGCCGATGGCGACTATGTGGCCTATCTGGGCATGGATCGGGTGCAGCGCATTATGGCCGATCTCACGCCCCGGTTCCCCGAGGAGACGGTAGAAGAGACGGACGAGTTTCGCATCCACACCTCCCAATGGGGTGCCACCAAAAAGGACTGGAAGCACACTGCCAGCACGCCGCAGCACCTGGATTTCTTTGTCAAAGATCGCGCCTCGTGGGAGATGGTCAAACAGCGCCTCCAGCCGGATCGCGACCGAATTCCGTGGGCGACCCTCAAGAGCGAGTATAAAAAGTGGCGCGAAGCGGGCGACTGGATCACGGCAGGGTTCTGGTTTGGGTTCGAGGTCACCTATTCGCACATGATTGGCGTGCCCTTTTTCTTGATGATGTCAGAGGATCCGGAATGGGTGCAAGACATTGTGACGACTATGGTGGATCTGAGCATCGCCCAATATGACATGATCTGGGAAGCTGGCTATGAGTTTGATCAGGTGAACTGGTGGAACGACATGGGATTCAAGGGCAAGCCCTTCATGTCGCCCAAGATGTACCGCGAGCTGTTCAAGCCGGCCGACCGCAAGGCGGCCGAGTGGGCGCATCGGCACGGCTGCGTGGTTCATTACCACTCGTGCGGCAACGTCACCCAGATGGTGCCAGACCTGATCGACGCGGGCGTCGATATGCTCAACCCACTGGAGGTCAAGGCGGGCATGGACCCGCTGGCGCTCAAGGCCGAGTTCGGCGACCGGCTGGCCTTTCACGGGGGGCTGAATGCCATGTGTTACGAGCCGCCCGAGGCCATGTGGGCCGAGATGCAGCGCGTCATCCCGGTAATGATGCAGAACGGCGGCTATGTCATCGCGACAGATCACTCTATTCCCGACAACGTGAGCCTGGAGCAGTTTCGGCAGTTTGTGCGGTTGGCCAAGGAAATCGGCAGCTACAAGTAGCGCGCGACCGCTAGCACGTGTGCAACGCGACGAACACATGACGCATGGGAGGCCCTGGCATGGGATTCAACGAGACGATCTTTGAGGGCGTACTGGAAGGCAACATGAAGGCCGTGACCACGGCCACGACGGCGGCGCTGGCAGCAGGCACGGCGGCGGGCGACATCCTCAACGAGGCCATGATCCCGGCCATGGCCGAGGTGGGGCGCCTGTTCGAGATCAATGAGTATTACGTGCCCGAACTGCTGATTGCAGCGCGGGCGATGAAGGCCGGACTAGAGATCTTGAAACCGCAGTTGGTGGCCACCGGAGTCGAGCCCAAAGGCAAAGTGGTGGTGGGCACCGTCAAGGGCGACCTGCACGACATCGGCAAGAACCTGGTAGCCATCATGGTGGAGGGCGCTGGCTATGAGGTCATCGACCTGGGCGTAGACGTGACTCCCGAGAACTATGTGAACACGGCCATCGCCCAGGGGGCGCAGGTGATCGGGCTGTCGGCGCTACTGACGACGACAATGCCGAGCATGAAGGCGACGGTGGAAGCGCTGAAGGAGTCAGGGCTGCACGGCAAGATCAAGGTGATGATTGGCGGGGCGCCGGTAACACAAAAGTACGCGGATGAGATCGGCGCTGATGGATATGCTCGAGATGCGGCAGGTGCGGCGCGGCTAGTGGCGCACCTGATCGCGGGTTGATGGAACCTAGCTCAGACGAAACCATAGCGAGTGGTACATACGCTTGGGGCAAGGTAACGCGCCGTGGCGAAATCCACAGGAGGATGACATGACTAGGGCTATTTTGATCGGCCTAGACGCGGCCACGCCCGAGATGACGCGCATGTATATCGACGAGGGGCTGAAGTGATGCCAAGAAACTGATCGAGACGGGCTATATGGCGCCGGCCATGCCCACCATCCCCACGGCCACCAGCATCAACTGGACGACGATTGCCACGGGCACTGGCCTGGAACGCATGGAATTGTCGGCATGGAGGTCCACCTGCCGGGCATGCCGCTCGATCAGACGGTCACCGGTTTCAACACCGACCTCTGCCAGGCCGAGTATCTCTGGAACGCAGCCGAGCGTGGCGGCAAAAAGGCCTGCTTGGTGCGCTATACCTGTTCGTGGCCGCCCACCGTGGGGCCGCAGAGCATCCAGGTGGACGGTGACGGCAAATCATGGACGCAGACTAACCCCAGCCTGGCCGCGCCCGAGTGCGGCTACACCACCCGCGATCATTCCAGCGCGATCAAGCTGACGTTACGCCCGGCCAGTGGCTGGGCAGGACTGCCCCCTGACGAGGAGGCGCTGGAGAGCGAACTGCGTATCCCGGCCTTTGGCGCGACAGGCGCGTCGCGCGATGCGACCATCTGGCCCAACTGCCCGCTCAAGCACATGACGCCGGTGGATAGTGGCGTCAGGTTGCACCTCTTGGTGCGCAAGGGGCCATCGGGCAGGTATGAGACGGTCACCATCGCCCGCAGCAAGGATCTGGCGCACGCACTCGACACGATCAGTGTGGGCCAGTGGACCAAGCCGAGTTGGGAACTGGTGAACTCACGCCACGGTAAGCGTCCCGGCGGCGTCTGGTTCCGGCTGATGAGCCTGGCGTCCGATGGCTCCGAACTGAGTCTATTCCAGCCCGAGATCTTTCCGGCCGATGGTGTTTTCACCCGGCCTGAAGCGCTGGCCTGGGAGCTGAGCGAGACGCTCGGCCCCTATCTTGACGAGCCCGGGCATGTGGGCCACTGTTTTCGCGGCTGGTGCGACGAAGAGACCTACTTTGAGCTGCTCGACTATCAGGCACAGTGGTTCGTGAAGGCGGCCAAGCAGCTGCAAGAGACCCACGGCTATGACCTGTTCATGACGCAGGTGCACGGCCTCGACTGGTCGATGCACGTTTTCACCGGGCACCATGGCATCGTGGTCGACCCCTATCCAAATCTGTGGGAGCTGATGGGTCGCAACTATGAGATCTATGACCGCATGATCGGGCAGTTCATGGCGCTGGCCGACGAGGATACCGTGCTGGTGGTGGTGGGCGACCACGGCACCATCGACGCACAGATGGATTTCAACCCCACGCAGGTGCTGGTTGATGCCGGCCTGCAGGTGCGCAAGTCGATCACGGGCTCTTTTGTGGACGGACAGCCGGGGCTGCAAGTGCATTCGCTGCTGGGAGAGGTCGATTGGACCAAGACCAAGGCGTACACGAGCCACGGCGAGGTCTGGGTCAACCTTCAGGGACGCGATCCTGACGGCATCGTGACAGCGGACGAGTACCCGCAAGTGGTGCGGCAGATCATCGCGGCGCTCTACGACGCCCGCGATGAGAGCACCGGCCAGCGCAAGGTTTCGCTGGCGCTGACGCGCGAGGATGCCTTGGCCATTGGTCTACGCGGCGAGCGCGTAGGTGACGTCGTCTACACCATCAACCCCGAATTTGGCGGCAACCATGGCGAGCTGCCCAATGTGCACTATGGCAAGTCCTCGCTCAACAGCCTGCTGGTGCTCAACGGGCCCGGCGTCAAGCAAGGCTATGTGGGCAAGACGGTGTGGTTGACCGACGTGGCGCCCACGGTGGCCTGGCTCATCGGCGCGCCGTGCCCGCGCGACACCGAGGGACGGGTGCTGTTCGAGGGACTGGTCAACGAGAGCTGGTAATCCTGGTGGACTCGGGCTAGAGTGAGACGATCTCGAGGCCGAGTCCACACTGTCTGAAGGGAGCGCCATGAACGTCATCGTGATCTGCATCGACACGCTGCGTATTACTATCTGGGCTGCAACGGCAACGACTGGATTCACACCCCCAATCTGGATGCCTTTGCCCGCGAGGCGGTGGTGTTTGATAACGCTTACCTGGCGAGCTTTCCCACCATTCCGCATCGCACCGACGTTTTCACCGGGCGGTTTGGCGAACCATTGCATCCCTGGCTGCCACTGGCGTTCAGCGCCACCACGCTACCCGAGTTGATGGGCCGCGCTGGTTGGGCCACGCAACTGACCTTTGATTGCCCGCACCTGATCAACGGTGGCCACAACTTTGACTATCCCTTCCACGGCTGGCACTTTGAGCGGGGCAACGAGGTGGACCGGCACATCACTGACGATGCCGGCCCTGACCGGGACGATCGTTGGGCGCGCACCTATGGGGAGCGCATGCTGCGCTTTACCTATCCGCAGTATGTGCGCAACAACCGCTATCGTTGGTTGGAGGAGCAGTGGCCCGCGCCGCGCACCTTCAAGGCCGCCGGCGAGTTTGTCGAGCGCAATCGCCGTCGGGAGAAGTGGTTCCTGTGGATCGACTCGTTCGATCCCCACGAGCCGTGGGATCCCCCTGACCACTACGTGGCGCTGTATGACGACCCTGACTATGACCGCGGCCACCAGATGATGGGGTGGGAGCCGATGAGCGCGCTTTCGCCTCGCGACCTCAAGCATGTGCAGGCGCACTATGCGGGCGAGGTGACGATGGTCGACGCCCACGTGGGGCGCTTTCTAGATCGACTGGCGGCCACAGGGCGCGACAAGGATACCATGGTGATCATCACCTGCGACCACGGCACCAACGCAGGCGACCACGGGTTACTGAGCAAAGGCGGGCCGGTCTATGAGCAGGTAGGGCATCAAGTTCTCATGGTGCGCCTGCCTGGAGCGACGCCCGGGCGCCGCTCGGGCATCGTGCAGCCGCCAGACATCCTACCGACGATCCTGGAGTTATGCGATGTTCCTCTGCCCGAGGGACTGCAGGGGCGCTCTTTCGCGCCACTGGTCACGGCCGGCGAGGACGCACCCTTCCGTGACGTGGCCATCAGCGGCGGGGCCATTCACGTGGCGCGCCAGGAGGAAGCGCACCTGACCGCTCAGGATGCGCGTTGGTGTCTGGTCGACTGGACCGATCCTGCCAAGCGTGAGCTGTATGACAAGTCGGTGGACCGCGCCGAGACGCACAACGTGGCCGCCGAGCATCCTCAGGAGGTGGCGCGATTGCATGCGGCGGTCGTGCAATTCCTTCGGACTCATGAGGCGCACCCCGCGCTGGTGCAGTGGTTTGAGACGGGCGTCAAGGGCGACACCACCGGCTTTCGCTGGTGCGACCCTTACCTGGACCACTATGTGCAGTACTTTATGCGCGCGTTGGACGAGCCCCTGCATGGGGCGTCCTCCAAGGGCGCCATCGAGGAGAGCGGCATGGGTTACATTGCCAAAGCAGGCGGGTGACCGCGGCCCTGCCTGTGAGGAGGGGCGCCTGGCCTGACGATCGCTCACGGGCGCCGTCGAAGTGCGTCTTTATGCCTTGACATTGGCGCGTGTATCCGGTACAAGATAGGGTATCGTGTACTGGCGCGACAGGCCCTGTCACTGTAGACAGGGTGGAGGCGCCGCATTGTGAAGCGACTGTCTGGCTTGATGACAATGTGCATGGTCGACTCTGGACGGGGGCCGTTGCCCTGTCCAGCAGTTGATGCGGCTGTGTGCGATGGAACCAGTCAGTGCCCCCGGGCCTGGCTGGTTTTTTTGCTGTCCCGGCGGCGCGGCATCGTCACACTGCGCTGGCGGGCCACCTGACCATTAGGAGGATAGGCAAGCCGACGTCGCGATTGGGTCTCTGTAGGCAGTGCAGCGGAAGGAGAAGGGCAAGATGACCAAAGATGGCATGACAAGAAGACAGTTCCTATTCGCCTCGGCAATGGCTTGTGTGGGGGTGTCATTGGCCGCCTGCGCCAAGCCAGAAGTGGTCACCGTTGTAGAGGAAAAGGTCGTCAAAGAGACCGTGGTGGTCGAGAAAGAGGTGGAAAAGAAGGTCGAAGTCGAAAAGATCGTCACCCCGACCCCCGTGCCCATTTCGCGCGAAGCGCCGATGCTCGAAGACCTCGTCAAGGCGGGCCAATTGCCGCCCCTGGCAGAGCGACTGCCGGTGAATCCCCTGGTCATCAAAGAGGCCTGGTCGACGATCGGCAAGTACGGCGGCACGCTGCGCGTGGGCTGGACGGGCACCGATTTCGCAGCGTTCTACATCTATATGTATGGTCAGTCGCCGTTGCAGTGGCGCCAGGGCGGTGTCTCGGTGGGGCCCGGCCTGGCCGAGAGCTGGGAGACTAACGATGACGCCAGCGAGTGGACCATGCACCTGCGGGAGGGCCTCAAGTGGTCTGACGGGCATCCTTTCACGGCGGATGATTTCATCTTCTGGTGGGAGGATATGGCGCTCGACACGGACTGCCCGGAGGCCATCCCAGGCTGGGCGATGTCAGGTGGCGAGCCCATGCAGATGGTCAAGGTGAATGACACCACGCTCAAGCTGCAGTTTGCGGCGCCCTCGCCCATCTTTGACTTTCGGTGGGCCGCGTTCCCACGCTCTGGCGAATCAGACTGTCCGGCGCCAGCCCACTACATGAAGCAGTTCCATCCCAAGTACTCGGACTATAAGGACTTTGAGACTTTTAACCAGAAGGTGTGGCACCTCGACGTAGACCGTCCGGTGATGTTCGAGTGGCATCCGGTGCAGATCGAGCCCGGGCAGCGCATGGTGCTGGAGCGCAACCCCTACTGCTGGTGGATCGACGCCGAAGGCAACCAGTTGCCCTACATCGATCGCATTGACATCAAGCGGGTTGAGGACGCCGAGGTGCTCAAGCTGCAGATCACTGCCGGGCAGATCGACTATGTGCGCGAGAACGGGCTGGTGCTGCGCGACCTGACACTGCTCAAGGACAATGAGGAGCGCGGCAAGTATGTCACCGACCTGCGCAACGGCGGCGGCGGCGGCACGCCAGCCTGGGGCATCAACCACAATCAGCCAGACCCCGAGCGGGAGCAGGTCTACAAGATGAAAGAGTTCCGCCGCGCGCTGTCGCATGCCATCGACCGCATGCGCGTCAAACGGTTGGTCTTCTTCGGGCTGGGAGGCCCCCCCAGCACGGGCTGCGTCTCGCCCAACACGGGCAACTATAACCGCTCAGAAGCTGGCAAGGCGATCTACAGGCAATGGCGGGATAACGCGGTCGAGTACAACCCGGACAAATCGAAGCAACTGCTGGACGACATCGGAGTGGTTGACAAGAACGGTGATGGCTGGCGGCAACTGCCCAGCGGGGCAGAGCTCAAGATCATCATCGTCAACGCCCCGGCCTGGTCCGAGTGTGGCGAGTTGATGGCCGAGGATTGGCAGGCTGTCGGCCTGAACGCGACGAACGCCATCATTCCAGGTGCAGCCGCCAACACCGACTGGATCAATGGCAACGGCGATATTCGCATCTATGGGGGTGGCGCGCCCGACGGGCCGGACATCCTCGAATACGCGCCGTGGATCATCAGCTACGGTAACGGTGGGCGCTGGGCGCCGCTCTACGGTCAGTGGATGGCCCTGGAGGGCACCCCTCGTGAGGGCATCAACGCCGACAAGCCGCCGCGCGAAAGGCAGCCAGCCTGGGAGGAGCCGCCCGTCGGCGATCCGACGCGTCGGATGTGGGAGCTGTTCAAGCAGGCAATCGTTGAGCCGGACATGATGAAGCGCGACCAGTTGCTGTTTGACATCACCCAGATCCACATCGACGAGGGGCCCTTTTTCCTGGGCATGATCGCCGACGTGCCTGTGGTGATGATGCGCTCACGACGACTAAAGAATGTGCCGCGCATGGAAGAAGTGCCGTTCGGTGGCTGGCTGGGCCACGTATCGTGCCAGCCCGGCGCCACCGAGTACTTTGGGCACTGGTATCTCGACGACGAGGCGTGATCTTGACGGTTACACACGGCAGAGGCATGGCCATGGCCATGCCTCTGCCAGCAAGACGTATCTGCACAACGATGCAGTCCTGCTCGACCACAAAAGGGGGCTAGCTGATGCTTGCTTTCTTTGCTCGCCGCTTTGTCTACGCGATAGTGACCCTCGCTTTCATCTCGTTGGCGGGATTCCTGATCATCAATTTGCCCGCCGGCACCTATCTGGATGTCTATATCGCGCAGCTCGAGTCTCAGGGGACGCTGACATCCGAGGCCCAGATCGAGACCATCAAGCGGCAGTTTGGCCTGGATGAACCCTTGTATGTGCAGTATCTGAAATGGATCTCTGGCTTTGTGCGCGGGGATTTCGGTATTTCCTTCGCCTACAACACCCCGGTGGCTGACCTTATCTGGTCGAGGCTGGGCTTTACCGCCCTGATATCATTCGGGTCACTGCTCCTGACCTGGCTAATTGCCATACCCATCGGCATCTATTCCGCCACGCATCAGTACTCGCTGGGAGACCATGCCGTCACGGTGCTGGGCCTCGCCGGGCTTTCGATCCCTAACTTTGTGTTGGCACTTTTTTTGATGATCGTCGCCTCGCGGGTGTTTGGGCAGCATATCGGCGGGCTTTACTCGCCAGAGTACATCGACGCGCCTTGGAGTTGGGGCAAACTGGTGGATCTGGCCAACCACCTCTGGATACCCGTGGTGATCATCGCCACCTCCGGCACTGCCGGGCTGATCCGCATCATGCGCGGCAACCTGCTGGATATACTCAATATGCAGTTCATCCAGGCGGCGCGCGCGCGCGGCGTTGCCGAGTGGCTGGTGATCGTCAAGCATGCGGTGCGGAACGCCGTTCACCCGCTGGTGATGATGCTGGGGATGTCTCTGCCGAGCATCATCTCGGGGGCGACCATCGTCTCCATTGTGCTCAGCCTGCCCACCACCGGGCCTATGTATTTTCAGGCGTTGCAGAACAAAGACATGTATCTGGCGGGCACGTTCTTGATGTTCCTCGCGGTTATGCTGGTCATCGGCAATTTCCTGGCCGATCTGCTGCTGGCCTGGGTCGACCCGCGCATCCGCCTGGAATAGCTGCGTCCGACGCCGAGGCAGGCGCGCGCGGCGCGCCGCACAAGGAGCACCAAATGCCTGAACAGACTCTGCCTGAACCTAACCCGGTGATGCCGGCGGCTAATGTGGATTCCTGGGCATCATGGGGCTCGCTCGACGCTGATGAGCCCATCTCGGACCTCGGACGCCTATCGCTGTCGCAACTGATCTGGCGCCGCTTTCTCGCCAACCGCGTGGCCGTGACTTCGGGCGTCGTCCTGATCGCCCTCTATCTGATGGCGCTCCTGGCGCCGTTTCTGGCGCCCTATGATTTCGCCAGGCGTCACGAAGAGCACATCTACAAACCACCTCAGGCGTTGCGCTTTGTGACCGCAGATGGCAAGCTGACCCTGAGGCCCTTTGTCTATGGGTTTGAGACCACCCTCGACATGTCACGCTTTGCCTACGTGCACGTTGTGGACGAGACGCAGGTCTCTCCAGTCAAGTTCTTTGTGCGTGGCGAGCCCTACAAGCTGCTGGGTGTGATTCCGGCGAACGTGCACCTCCTTGGCGTGGAGGCGCCGGGCACGCTCTTTCTGCTGGGGACGGACGAGATGGGGCGCGACCTGTTCTCGCGGATTCTGTTTGGTAGCCGCATCTCGCTGACGATCGGATTGGTGGGCGTCGCCCTGACGTTGGTCATTGGCGCCTCTTTGGGCACCGTCTCAGGATACTATGGCGGCATCGTCGACACACTGATGCAGCGCGCGATCGAGTTTCTGATGTCATTTCCCACCATCCCGCTGTGGGCCGCCTTTGCGGCGGCGCTGCCGCCGGACTGGCCGGCGGCGAAACGTTACTTTGCCATCACGGTCATTCTGTCCATCGTGGGCTGGACCGGCCTGGCGCGTCAGGTCCGCGCCAAGGTGCTAGCCTATCGCGAAATGGACTTTGCCTCGGCCGCCAAGGCAGTGGGCTCGTCAGACGTGCGTATCATCTTTGCCCACATGTTGCCGAACGCCTTGAGCCACATCATCGTCGTTGCCACGCTGGCGATTCCGGGCATGATTCTGGCCGAGACGGCGCTCAGCTTTTTGGGGCTGGGCATTTTGCCGCCGGCTACATCATGGGGGGCGCTCTTGCGCGCGGCCCAGCAGGTCAGTGTGATGCTCAACAACCCCTGGCTGGTGACGCCGGCCCTCTTTGTGATCGTGGCGGTGCTGGCCTTTAACCTGGTGGGCGATGGCCTGCGAGATGCCGTTGACCCCTATGCCAACTGAGCCGAGGCGACGTGCCGTAATGACGGATCGGGCGACGCACCACCTTCCAGGAAGGAGTGGCTGCATTGGACGAAAGCACGATTCTGCAGGTAGAGGATCTGCGCACAAGCTTTTTCACGCGTGAGGGCGTGGTCGAGGCGGTCAGCGGCGCGAGTTTCGCTGTCAGGGCCACCAAGGTCCTGGGAGTCGTCGGCGAGAGCGGCTGCGGCAAAAGCGTGGCAGCCCTGTCCATTCTCGGCATCGTGCCGCGACCCGGGCGAGTCGTTGGCGGCAAGATCCTCTTCCGCCGCGAGGCTGAGGCAGCGGGCAAGGGCGCAGACGGATACATAGACCTTGCGAGCCTGGCGCCAAACAGCGCGACCATGCGCGCCATCCGGGGCGCCGACATCTCGATGGTCTTTCAGGAGCCGATGACCTCACTCAACCCGCTCTACACGGTGGGCAATCAGCTCATGGAAGCGATTCGCCTGCATGAGACACGTGACAGGGCCGTGGCGCGTGAGCGGGCCATTGCCATGCTGGCCAGTGTGGGCTTGCCAGAGCCTGCCCAAACTATCGACTATTACCCGCACCAACTGAGCGGTGGCATGCGGCAGAGGGTGATGATCGCCATTGCGCTCAGTTGCCACCCGACGCTGTTGATCGCTGATGAGCCCACCACCGCCCTCGATGTGACCACAGAGGCGCAGATTTTGGACCTTATGCGCAAGCTACAGGCGGATACGCAGTCCGCCATCATGTTTATCACCCACAATCTGGGTGTGATCGCCGAGATGTGCGATGAGGTGATCGTGATGTACATGGGCAAAGTGGTCGAGCTTGCGATTGTCGACGCGCTATTCCACGACCCCAAGCATCCCTACACACGCATGCTCCTCAAATCCATACCGCACGTGGGCAAAAAGACCAAAGAGGCGCTGCAGCCCATCAAGGGCATTGTCCCTGATCCGTTCAATATCCCCAAGGGCTGCTCCTTCTGGCCGCGCTGCCCAGACTTTATGCCGGGCCTGTGCGACCGAGACGAGCCGCCATCGTATCTCGTCGACGTTGGCCACGAGGCCAAATGCCATCTCTATCGCTGAGGAGGTTCGGATGACTGAACAGGCGACGTCGGATGGCGCTCTGCTTGAGGTAAGGAATCTCAAAAAGTACTTTGATATCCGCAAGGGCTTTCTGCGGCGCACGGTAGGCTACGTCAAGGCTGTGGACGATGTCACGTTTTCCGTGCGCAAAGGCGAGACCTTTGGCCTGGTTGGCGAGAGCGGCTGCGGCAAGACCACCACGGGACGCTGCATCGTGCGCCTGCTGGAGGCTACCGACGGCGAGGTGATCTTTGACGATGTCGACCTGGGCCGAGTCTCGCTGCGGGACCTCGACAAGGCGCAGATGCACGTGCTCAGACGCAACGCCCAGATCGTTTTTCAGGACCCCTATTCGAGCCTGAACCCGCGCATGACCGTCAAGCAGATCGTTGCCGAGCCCCTGATTGTCAATCGCATCGCGCGCGGCAGAGAACTAGACGACACGGTGGCTGACGTATTGCGTGTCGTGGGGCTGCGGCCAGAGTACATGGACCGCTATCCACACGCCTTTAGCGGCGGACAGCGCCAGCGCATCAGCCTGGCGCGCGCTCTGGCGCTACGGCCCAAGTTCATCGTGGCCGACGAGCCGGTCTCGGCGTTGGATGTCTCGGTGCAGGCTCAGGTGCTCAACCTGATGCGCATGCTGCAAGAGCGGCTGAACCTGACCTATCTCTTTATCGCGCATGACCTCAGTGTGATCGAGCATATCAGCGACCGCGTCGGGGTCATGTACGTTGGCAAGCTGGTGGAGGTGGCAGAGGCCGAGGAGCTGTTTCTCAGCCCTCTGCATCCCTACACCGAGGCGCTCATGTCGGCTGTCCCCCGCGCCGACCCACGCCGTCGTTCTGAGCGCATCGTGCTGGCCGGCGAAGTGGCCAGCCCCGCCCATCCACCTCCGGGCTGCTACTTTCATCCCCGCTGCCGCTATGCTCAAGAGCAGTGCCGCATAGTGACTCCGGAGCTGGTGGAGATGAGCCCGGGTCACCAGGTGAGCTGCCATCGCGCCCACGAGCTGCAGTTGCGCGGCGTAGAGTGAAGAGCGCGGCACGGCAGGCCTGGGGCGAAATCGGCAGCCTGGCGCTGTGGGTGGTCTCTGTCGCGCTAATGATACCGACGCTGATGGCGGTGCGCGGTCTGTTCATGTGGCTGGCTGGCGCCCTGAGTGGCGGCAAATCGAATATGTGGGTGATGAGCGCCGTCGACCAGTTCGGCGTGCTGATCATGGCATTGGCGGGCCTGCTGCTGGTGTTGTATCTGGCCTATTCATACCATGAAGGCCTGAAAAGGCGTGCGCTCTGGAGGCGATTTGGCATCGCGACTGGCGCACAGGTCGCGATCATCGCGGCTCGCTTTCTACTTACTCTGTGATATCAACATGCGACAACGTGCGAGGCACTTCTATAAAGGCGATGAGGAGGCGGACGATGGAGTACAGAGCGGGCGCGTACATCTCAGACGCGGTCGAGACCTACGGCGATGTGGCGGTCGTTGGCAGGAAGGTCCTGGTGGCCGCCGAGCGGACCACCCTGACCATGACACTGGTCACGCGCCGCGCTCTCGCGGCTGGTCAGAGCATCGAGATGTGGACGCACTTTGTGGCGGACCTCGATCGGCCACAGTACGACCAGGAAGGCAGTCAGGCTTGTTTCTGCTGCCAGTGTTCTGAGGTGCAGTTTGAGGCGTACATGCTCCCAGGGGCGATGGTGCATGGGCCAGCCACTTTCTTTCCTTACCGGCGGTATGCCGGCATTCGTCTGGCGGAGGACGCGCCCGCGGGAACGCGGTTTGCCTTTGTGCTGCAGAATGCGAGGATGCAGACGTATGAAGAAAACCTGTGCAACTTTCGCTTCACCCTGATGCAGGGCGACACGCTCGTGGGCTACTTTGGCGACGCTGACTATCGCGTCGTTGGGGGGCCGAGACACCATCTGCGCGTGTTCACACCGACCTCGGTGGTGGCGGGGGAGCCCTTTGACGTCAGAGTGGTGGTCAGCGATGCGCGCAACAACAAGTCCGCCGACGACATAAGTGGCCTGGCGCTCGAGGTGGAGGGACTAGAGGTAGGCAGTATCTCGTACAACGCCGAGCTGCGCCACTTTGAACTGTCTGGCGCGCGCCTTGAGAGCGAAGGCGTGCACTATGCCACTGTGCGGCTGGCCAACGAGTCGATCAGTGGCGTGAGCAACCCCATGGTGGTGAAGGATCGCTGGGACGAGCGCATCTACTGGGGCGATATCCACCAGCACACCTACTTTGCCGATGGCCGTGGTCGTCCCGAGGAGAACTATGGCTATGCACGGGCGACTTCCTGCCTCGATTTCTGCTCGGTGACGCCGCACCAGGAAGCCACCTTCCGGCCAGCATCGCTGCACATCGACAACCCCGTGCAAGAGGGCTGGAAAGAACTGGTTGAGGCCACCGAAAAGTGTAACAGCGCCGACTTGGTCACGATTCTGGGCTCTGAGGCGGGCAGTCTGGGGCGCATTGCAGCCCACATGAACTCTTATTTCCTGGACCCGGACAACCTGCCGGAACTCCAACGGGTGGGATTGCCACTCAAGTCATACGCCGACTATCTGGCCGAGCTAGAGCGCTCCAAGGGCGAGATACTGTTGTTGCCTCACGCCCATGCCCGCGGTGGGCCAGGCGTGTTCGACTTGCCGCTTCGGCCAGACTATCAGACCAACGTGGAGCTCAGTTCAGTGCATGGCGTGTTTGAGGCGTTCTACCAGCAGTGGCTCAAGGCCGGGCACCTGGTGGGAGCGCACGGCGCCGGCGACAACCATATGACCTCAACTGGCAACGGCAATCCAGGGGCGCACTATCCCAACACCAATGGCCTGACCGGCGCGTACGCGCCGGTCAAGACTCGGCGAGGCATCTGGGACAGTCTCAAGAATCGGCGCACCTATGCAGTCACCGGTAACAAGCGCATCTATCTGAACCTGAGTGTCAACGGCAAAGATATGGGCAGCGTGTTGCCTACCACTGCCGAACGCGCCGTCCGCATTGAGACAGCCGGCACGGCGCCGATCCACAAGATCGAGGTGCTCAAGAACAACGCGGTGGTGCATGCCTATCGGCCGGAGCTGACCTCGCGGCGCTGGCTGCGAGTGCTGTGGAGCGACGACCTGTGCTCACGTCGCGTCGATGACTCGCGCACTGTGGGCAAGATCTCGGTGCCGGGAGGGGCCAAACTGGTGCAGGGGCTCAACCTGTTCAACTGGTGCGATGATTTCCAGGAGATGGGCGGCGAGGTCGTCTGGCGGGCGTGCGGGTATTCCGGCATCACCCGCGGCGCGATCATCGAGGTGGCACCCGAGACAGAGGCGCTGAGCTACGAAATCCAGGACGTGCATCTGGGACGCATCGCGCTGCAGGAGCGGATCGAAATCCCGCTCAGTGAACGTCACACGCAGATCGAACGCGTGCTCGATCTGGGGGAGCGGTTCATCCGGCCGCTCTTTGAGAAGACGCCGCATGTGCCCCGGTTCACCTTGAGCGTCGACTGGATCGACCTGGATTGGCCCATGATAGCGACGACTGAGTGGGTGGACCGGTCGACTGACGACGACTATTACTATGCGCGTATCGAACAGGTGGACGGAGAACTGGCCTGGTCGAGCCCGATCTGGTTTCGTCGCGAGGCTTGAGGGATGGCCGGCACCAGGAGCGAGGAACACGGGGGCTGGCGCTCTGGCGCCAGCCGCAAGGAGGCACGATGAACCTGATTCTGATCATCATCGACACGTTGCGCTATGACTATGTGGGGGCGAACGGCAATACCTGGATCAAGACGCCCAACCTGGATCGGTTGGCATCTCGTTCCTGGGTCTTTGACTATAGCTTTACCAATGCCTATCCCACGATCCCGCATCGTAACGATGTAGCCACCGGACGGTTTGGCCGGCCGTTTCACAAGTGGGGGCCGTTGCCGTTTGATGTACTGACGCTGCCGCGGGTGTTGTCTTCGGCCGGATATGCCACGCAATTGATCCACGACACGCCGCATATGGCCAACGGCGCCACGCACTTTGACGCGCCATTTCACGGCTGGAGCTTTATCCGTGGGGCAGAAGTCGACCGCCCCTGGATCGACGCACGTAGCGACTGGTCTACTAACTGGAAGCGAGACCCGGCGTTCGACTTTGTGAGTGACCGGGAGCTGATGGACAACCACGTGATCCCCACCTATGCGCGCGCCAATCGCAAGCGCAAGGCCTATGAGGACTGGAACGCGGCGCAGGTCTTTTTGACGGCGGCCGAGTTTCTGCGAGACAATGCCACCCGCGAGAACTTTTTCCTTTGGATCGACTGCTTTGACCCTCACGAGCCCTGGGACACGCCGCCCGATTTCGCCCGGATGTATGATGAGCGCCAGGACTATGATGGGCTGCTTGATCCGCGGTCCTTCGTCGGCCGCAATGCGCCCGACCTTGGCAGGATCGAGAAGCAGCATATCGCCGCCCAATACGCCGCCAAGGTCTCGTGGGTGGATCACTGGTTCGGCAAGTTCCTCGATGCGCTAGAGGCCACTGGCCTGGACAAGAACACGGCGGTCTTGCTGACGGCGGATCACGGAACGAACGTCGGCGAGCGAGGCCAGTTTGGCAAGGGCTATCCCGTGCGCGAGCAAGAGGCCCACACGCCCTTTATGGTGTGTGCGCCTGGCGCGGGCACCGGCCGCAGCGACATGCTGGTGCAACCGCAGGATGTGCTGCCCACGCTGCTGGGCATCGCCGGCGTGCCTGTACCGGAGGCCATACCCGCTGGAACCTTTGACGTGTTGTCCCTGGCTCAGAAGGGACGGCGCACGCCACGGCAACTGGTGGTGGCCAGCCGCTCTGCCCAGCAGTGGGGCGCCAGCCAGTCCAAGATCGTCTTTACCGCGTTTGACCGGGACTGGTATCTGGAGTTCGCGCTCAAGCCCGAGGATAGTCTCTTGACGCGCATGGGGCATCTGGAAAACGTACAGGCGCAGTATCCCGAGGTTGTGGCGGCCATGCGCGCCGAGGCCCTGGACGAAATGACGCGGCGGGGCACTGATCCCAAGCTGATGGCCTGGCTGCGTGGACAAGGAGAGGTGCCCTTTCCTGCAGACGCGCGCCCCAGCGATTTTGAGCCCGAGCCCGAAGGATGGGGCTATGTGGCCAATCTCTATCGGGGCAACGAGTAGAGCGAAGATGCGGTCCGCGGTGTCGCACGCCCAGGCGCGGGCGGGTCCGGCGCGCACTCTTGCAGATGTGCATGGCAGCAAGCAGAGGGGTCGAGTCATGCCAATCAACCAGAAGGAGTTACGGCCAGACGGTGTTCGACGAGCAGAAAGACCATCTGTCCACAGCCGTCGAGGCCGGAAAGAAACGCAGTCCAAGGCAAGTAGTCCGGTGATTCGCAGTAACGGCTTTTGTCGTTTCTGAAGCTGAACGACCATAGCCGCTAGAGGAGGCGCCGATAAACTGATCCAGTCAACACGGAAGATTTCCGAAGCCTGCGGCTGAGCCGGGCGACACTGTGCGCCCGCCAAGCATCACGTCAATTTCACATCATCTATGATTGAAGGAAAGAGCATCATGTCAACAACCAGAGTCCCACACTCCCCTGCGCTACGGCGATCCGTCGCCCTGGCGCTAGTCCTCGCACTGCTTCTGTCCGCCCTGCCGCTGACGGCATTCGCCCAGGAGAGCGGAACGGCCATCGGCCCCCACATCGTCACCTTGCAGCCCGGCGCAAGCACCGAGATCGCCGTGCATGGCTACTGCCTGAACTACGGCCTGCCGTTCCCGGGCAACGTGCTGCTGCCCACCGAGCTGGCCTCGGGCCCGCTGCGCAACGCCGCGATCTATAGCCTGGCCAACGGCTACGTCGACGACAACGCCTTGGATGTCGAGAGGGCCATCTGGAATCTGTTCGATGGCACCCGACTTGATGGAATGGATTACACCTTGGCCGACAAGATCATCAAATACGCCAACAGCGGCGTGCAGCCGGCCGACGTGGTGGACGGCGTGCCGCACATGGTCGAGCTGATGCCCAGAGCGCTCAGCCCCAAGCCAGCCAGCGCTACCAGAGCCATGGCCTCAGCCGGCAGCACGCCGCCGGTGGCCGGGGGCGTCGGGGTGGCAGGCGCGGGCTCCGACG
>Ga0351910_1021_pt1 | contig 73227 bp, 66 predicted proteins | sample TotcelHT113001L5_FD_206860 | JGI IMG/M metagenome (GOLD analysis project Ga0351910, IMG submission 206860) | Enriched cells from coal bed in the Powder River Basin, Montana, United States - Total cells T11 rep1 HSBNCT.T11.300.1.L5 ...
TGGGGCGGCCAGGGGCTTTGCTCCGGCCAGCGACGAGTTCTACACCATGGTGGACGGGGTGCAGGTGGTGGCCCAGGTCTGGCGCGATCCAGCGGAGGCCAAGGCCAAGCCAAAGCCCTATCCGACGCAGCACACTGTCTGGCGCGAGATGGGGCAGTGGGGCGAGGGCCAGGCGCACTGGGTGACGCGGAGTAACTAGGACTTGGTAACATGGGCGCGCATCGAGAGGGCAGCATGAGCATGGGAATAACGCTGGAATGGTGGCAGTTGGTGTTTGGCCTGCTGGGTGCAGTCCTTTCGAGCGCGACGCTGGTGGCGATCGTCAACCAGGCCTACACCCGGCGCCGGGTAAAGGCGGAGGCCGCCAAGTTGGCGGCCGAGGCGGGGAAGATCGAGGCGGACGCGGGAGACGTGATCGCGGGCAACTGGCAGGAGCTGTGGTGCCAGATGCTGGTGCGCGTGAAACTACTGGAGGAGCGGCTGGACGCGGAGCGCAACCGGAGCGACGTGCTGGAAACCCAGCTGAATGCAGTGCGCGAGCAGTTAGGAGCCCGCATCGTGAAGGATGCTGAACGCGAGGCCGAGCTGGTGATGTTGCGGAGCCAGGGGGCCAGCAAGGACCGGCAGATCTCCGCCTTGAGCGCCCGGGTGCAGGAGCTGGAGCAGACGGTGCTGACAATGGAGCAACGGCTGCAGGCGTTGTGTGATGAAAACTATCGCTTGAAGAATGGAGGCGGACGCGATGATCGAACTGTTGCAGGGGATGATCCCATCGAGCCCAGCCGCGGCGCTGACGCTGCTGGGGGCCGTGGTGCTGATCGAGGTGGCGGGGCTGATGCTGCGGATCTGGGTGGATGACACCCGCCAGATCCCGCGGATGCTCTCGCTGGTGGCGCTGGCGCTGGCGATCATCACGACCAGCGTCAACGGCGTGCTGGAGCAGGCCGACCTGGGGGCCTGGATCAGGCTGGGCTGGACGGCGTTTGTGGTCTATATGATGGCGGTGGCCCTGGCGGTTTTCGGCTGGGAGATGGTGTGGAATGAGCTGGGGCTGGCGGGGATCGGCCGCCGGGCGGATGGGGCGGTGCTGGACTGGGCCAGGGGATTGGTGAGGGATAAGGAGAGAGAGGGGGAGGCCTGACCGCTGCTAGCCTGACGGCGGTGCACAAGAGCGAGTGGGGAACGACGCCCTGTGACCTTGTGGTCGCAGGGCGTCACGTTCTAGACACCTGACGCTTGTGAGGAGACCGCGCCCAAGCATTGCGGTTGTAGGAGATTGGCGGAGTTAAGGGGTGCATAGGGGTGCTGGCCCCGTCGGGGCCGACCTGTACCCAGTAGCCGGGGTGCGGCGGTCGCGCAAAGGTGCGCAGCACGCCCTGCAGCGGCTTGCTGCCGCTCTTGGCCAGGCAGCCGTAGGACTTTTCCTCGATGCTGGTCAGCCCGCCCAGGATGTTGCCATAGCCCCACGAAAATCGGCCCGCAGCCAGCGAGCGCTGCTCGGCCGCCTCGATGGCTGCCTTGATGTCGGCGCCCACGGTCTCGTTCACGGCACGGGCAGCCAGAATGTCGCCGCAGCCCATCAGTTCCTCGACTTCGGAATGCATATAGACGCCACCCGCGTCGATCAGCAGGTCGGCCGCCGCGCCGACGACCGGGTTGCTGGCCAGGCCCGAGGTCGCATCCGAGCCACCGCACTCGGCGCCGACGATCAGGTCAGCCGGCGAGAGCGGGGCGCGCTCGGCCAGCGAGGAGTGCTGGATGAGGCGCAGCAGCACGCGCGCACCCTCTTCGATGGTGCGCAGATCGCCGCCAGCCTCGTTGATCTTGATCGCCTCCACTGGCTTGCCGCAGGCCGCGATGCGCCCGGCGATCATGTGGGCTTCGGCGCCTTCGCATCCCAACCCGACCACCAGTGCCGCGCCGTACTGTGAGTGTTGGCCGAGCGCCACGATCTTGCTGACCGGGGCCTCGCGCATCGAGCAGCCGCCGGGGTAACCAAAGAGCTGGGTGTGCTGTGGAAAGAGGCTCTGCAGGCGCTGCGCTACGACCATGGAGCAATGCACCGTATAGATGATCGCCACTTTATTGCGAATGCCGACCTGACCGTCTGGTCGCAAGAAGCCAATTATGTCCACCTTATGCCTCCTACGCCTTGGCGCCGTATTGGTCCCAATGAAAGCCCAGCCGGTCGCTCAGGCAATTGTGGATGCTGACCCACTCGCCGGCGCGTATGTCTTGCTGGGCTTTGCCGATGGGCAGACCGTACTTGAGCACGTCTTGACCCCTGGCAATGTCGTGCAGGGCGAGCTTGTGAGGAAAGGGGACGTCTTCCAGGAGCGTGACGGTCGCGGTGCGCTGCCCCAGCGCCACGATGACCACATCGCCTGCTCTGAGGTCGGTGAGGGCGGTGGCGACGTCGTCGGATTCGTGCATCAGGATGGCTTGTGCTGGCATGGCGCTCCTTTCACCAGGTGCGTTCCTGCAGATAGCCCTGAATGGCCTCTCGCGGCACCGGTAAATCGTCAAGATGGGCCTGCAGCCACTGGCCAAAGTCAGCTTCGATGTGGGGCTCCCACTGGCGATCAATCTCGCCGGGGGTGTATCGGCCCTGCGTCAAACACAGCTTGCCAAAGATGTCGCGCAGGCGAATGATCCCTGCGGTTACGACGACCTTTTCCGCCAGGTGCGCGGGGATAAAGACCACGCCATCGTCCCTGCCCAGCACGACGTCGCCCGGCAATACGGTGCAGCCGCCGATGCGCACGGGCGGATTGATGCCGGCCAGCAGCACTGTCGGGGAGGCGTAAGAGGGATGGTAGCCACGGCAGAAGGAGACAAAGTCGACCAGTTCCAGCACGCCTTCCATGTCGCGAATGGCGGCATCGTGCACCACGCCCTTGCCAGCCTTGGCGAGGATCGAGGTGGCGAGGTTGTCGCCAATGACGGGCCCATCGGCGAGTTTCCCCATCACGTCGGCCACATACACATCGCCTGGCACAAGGGTGTCGATAGGCCAGGAGACCTGGTCGCCTATGCAGCCCGCCGCATCAGCCTGGCCAAAGACGGTGTCGCGCAGGTCTTTGCGCGCTGGCAGATAGGAGGCCGTGACGGCGCGGCCGACGAGCGCTTTGCCTGGTTGGGTGCAGGTCCAGCCCCCTTCGTACTGCTGGTGGTAGCCTTCGCCGCGCAACACGCCCCAAGCCTGCGTGACGGTGACCAATTCCATGCGTCGCAGGATGTCGTCAGCGACGCGCGGCCGGCCATCGGCAGTGCGCGCACCTTCCCACAGCGGCGTAAAGGCGATGATCTCTTCGGGCGACAGGTTGAGAGGCGCGAACTTCACGGGCAACCTCCACGCTGGCTAAGCTGGGCGCAGCATAGCACAGGCTACCGATGACCGACAACCCGCCGGACGAAAGCAGCCCGTGTACTTGAGCTTGACTGGCGCGCTCGTTTCTGGGTAGAATGAGCCCTGATAACTATGGCACCAGGGGAGGTATCGGCATGGCGAGGTCTTTTCACAACAAGATTTTGCGGGTGAACCTGACCACAGGCACGGTCGCGGTCGAGGAGCCGGGGCTGCTCTATATGCGCAAGTACATGGGCGGCTGGAACGTGATCGCCGACGTGTTGCTGCGCGAGGTGCCTCAGGGCGCCGATGCGCTGGGGCCAGACAACCGGCTGGTCTTTGCCGCGGGCGTGCTCACTGGATTGGCCGGCTCTGGCTTTTCGCGCAGCACAGTGGGGTCCAAGTCGCCGCTGACGGGCGGATTTGGCGCGTCCGAGGTTGGCGGGCACTTTCCTTACGAGTTCAAGCGCGCTGGCTTTGACACCATCATCTTTGAGGGCATTTCGCCCACGCCGATGTATCTTTGGGTGCACGATGGCGAGGCCGAGCTGCGCGATGCCACGCATCTGTGGGGCAAAACCACCAAAGAGACGCTCACCACGCTGCAAGGCGAACTGGGCGACCGCCGCATCGGCGCGGCGATGATCGGCCCGGGTGGCGAAAACGGGGTGCTGTTCGCGTGCATCATGAACGAGCTCAAGGACGCGGCAGGGCGCACCGGCCTGGGCGCCGTGATGGGCTCCAAGAACCTCAAGGCGGTGGTGGTGCGTGGCAAAATGAAGCTGGACGGCGCCGATCCCGAGGTGGTGAGCGACTTGTCCAAGACCATGGCGCGCGGCGTGGCGGCGGGCGAGCGGGCCGCCGGCATGCACAAGTGGGGCACGGGCGCCAACATGACCGACTCGACGGCCACCGGCAACCTGCCTATCCGCAACTTTCGCGATGGCCTGTTCGAGGAGGGCGCCTGGAACCTATCCTCGGAAAAGTACATGCCCGAGATCGGCCTGGGCATGGACGGCTGCACTGCCTGCGCCGTGCGCTGCAAAAAGGTCGTCAAGGTAGAGGGCGTGGATTCGGATTATGGCGGACCCGAGTACGAAACGGCGGGCGCGCTGGGCTCGTCTTGCGGCATCGGCGATGTGCTTGCGGTGAGCAAAGGCTCGGCGCTGTGCAACGCCTATGGCATCGACACCATCACCACCGGCGTGAGCATCGGCTTTGCGATGGAGGCCTTTGAGCGGGGCATGTTGACGCTGGCCGACACTGACGGCATCGATCTGCGCTTTGGCAATGCCGACGCCATGATCGCCTGCGTCGAAAAGATCGCCCGACAAGAGGGTTTTGGCAAGTTTCTGGCGCTCGGCTCGGCGCGCATGGCCGCCAAGCTCGGCGGCGACGCGCCCATGTTCGCCATGACGACCAAGAATCAGGAATTCCCCATGCATGAGCCGCGCTTTAAGCGGGGCATGGCCATCGGTTATGCGCTTTCGCCCACCGGCGCTGACCACATGCACGCCCTGCACGACGCGGGCCTGGGCACGCCGACGGAGGAGGGCTTTATCCCCAATGGCACCCTGCGAGCCATGGGCATTCTGGAGCCGGTGGCGCTCGAGGATATAGGGCCGGCGAAGGTGCGCGCCACGCTGGCTAACTCGATCTACAGCGCCATGCGCAACGTGCTGCCCTGTTGTCACTTTGTGCCCTGGACTCTGGATGAGTATGTGCAGTTGGTGCGCGCGGCCACCGGTTTTGATGTCTCGGTGTTCGAGCTGCTCAAGCTGGGCGAGCGGGCCTGGACCCTGGCGCGAGTGTTCAATATGCGCGAGGGCTGGACCGTGGCAGACGACCGACTGCCGGAGCGTAGCTATGGCCCCACCACCGATGGCGCGCTGGAGGACGGCGGCATCGACCCCGAAGAGCTGCAAGAGGCGATCCACACGTATTACGGCATGGCCGGCTGGGATGTGGAGACGGGCGTGCCCACGTTGGCCAAGTTGCAGGAGCTGGGCGTTGAGTGGGCGGCGGCCTATTTGCCCAAATAGACTGACTCCGCAGAACGCCCCCAGCATGGCACTGGCTATGCTGGGGGCGTTGTCGTTGGCTGACGGACGTTATTCCTCGCCCAGCAAACGCCGCACCTGCATGATCGAGAGTCTGGCCGCCTCCTCGCCGTCGCCGCGCAGAATGTCGCGGTAATAGCGGAACGACTCGAACTCGACCGAACAGCAGCCGTCGTAGCCGATGTCGTTCAGCGCGCCAAAGAAGGCATCCCACGGCACGACGCCTTCGCCCAGCAGCGGAAAGACAAACTTGCCCGCCTCGGCGATGCCCACCGCGTCCTTGAGGTGCACATGATGGATGCGCTCCCGACCCCACACCTTGACGATGTCGCCGCTGTCGGTGTTGCCCACCAGCACGTCGTGCGAGGGGTCAAAGTTGACGCCCAGGTTAGGCGAGTTATGACGCTCGATGAGGGGCAGGGTGGTATAGAGGTCGTGGCAGAGCATGCCCCACACGCCCTCGACGGCGATGCGCACGCCGGCCTTTTCAGCGGCAGGCACCCAGAGATCATAGCCCTGATGCACCATGTCCCAGGCTGCGGCCAGGCTGACGTCCTTGCCCACGACGGGTGTGTCGGCCACCCAGGGACGCGGGCCGGTGAAGAGATTGATGGCTTTCACGCCCACCTCGCCGGCCGCCTGGATCGTCTCCAACGCCTGGGAGATGCGCTCGCCGCGCACGCGATCATCGCAGATCACCAGGTCTTGCTGGGCGCAAACCTCCGAGGTCACCAGGCCACCCTCAGCGGTGATCTCGACCAGGCGGCGTAGATCGTCCGGGCTCTTGGCGCGCGGGTCAAAGTGGCTGCTCGTCCACTCTACGCCCTCATAGCCCAGCGTCTTGAGCGAGGCCACGACCTGCTCGGGCGGCAGTTGCGAATAGCTCAGCGAGGCCATAAAGGCCAGTTTCCATGTGCGCATGGCGCCAACTCCTTGTGATAGGATTACTTGGACTGCCACATGCTACCCGCGTCATCACAGGATGACAAGCGACGCTGGCCGGGGCCAAGTTGACCGCGGCGACGCTGTCGGCTAGTCTTTGGCCATCCAAAGCGAACGAGGAGCGTATCATGGTCTACCAGCCGACGCGACAGGTGCACCTGGATTTTCACACTTCCGAGCATATCCCCAACGTGGGCGCCCGCTTCGACAAGGCGCAGTTCCAGCAGGCGCTGCGACTGGGACGGGTCAACGCTATCAACATATTTGCCAAGTGCCATCACTCGTGGAGTTATTATCCCACCAAGGTCGGCATGGTGCACCCGACGCTAACCTTTGACCTGCTGGGGGAGCAGATCGATGCCTGCCACGAGCTGGGCGTCAAATGCCCGGTGTATGTGACGGTGGGGTGGTCGGCGACAGACGCCGAGCTGCACCCTGACTGGGTGGTGCGCGACATTCATGGCAACCAGTGCTCACGCGACAGGGGCCTGGTCAGCAACCCGGACCCCAATGCCCCCAAGCCGTATGGCGGCTGGAAAGATTTGTGCCCCAGCGGCGAGTATCTCGAGCTGATGCTGGCACAGAGCCGCGAGCTGTGCGAATGGTACCCGCTGGATGGCCTGTGGTACGACATCACCAATGGCCCCACCTGCTGGTGCGACAACTGCCGTCGCGGCATGGCGGCCGAGGGATTCGATGCCAACGATCCCGTTCAGGCCCTGGCCTACAACCGACTCAAGTGGCAGCGCTTTATGGAGGCCTGCAACGCCCAGTTGTTTGGCTACTTTCCCCATGCGACGGTGTTCTACAACGGCACCACCGTCATGAACTATGACGGCTGGCACACGGCCCCCGGCACCGCCAACCCCCATCTGAACACGCACTATGAGTTGGAGGACCTGCCGACGACCTGGGGCGGCTATGACAAGCTCTCCATGCGGGCCAAGTTCTTTGCGCGGCGCGCCAAACCGCTGATCGCCATGAGCGGCAAGTTCCACACTTCGTGGGGCGAGTTTGGCGGGTTCAAGCACCCTGATGCTATCCGCTATGAGGCTGCCACCATGGTCGCCCACGGCTGCATTCCCTGCTTTGGCGACCAGATGCATCCCGACGGCGAAATGGATCTGGAGACCTATCGCGCCATCGGCGAGGCCTATGCCTACGTTGAGCAGATCGAGGACCTGATCGCTGCGCAGCCGTATGCCACCCTGGGAGTGTGGCGCACAGGCGTCGAGGCGCACGATCAGGGCGTGGTCAACATGCTGCTCGAAGCGCATCTAGATTTCGACCTGGTGCGGCCCGACGAGGACCTGGCGCGCTTTGAGACGGTCGTGCTCACGGGCGGGCGCTGCCTCATCGCGGCGGATGTCGCACGGCTGTCAGCCTATGTGGCCCAGGGCGGCAAGCTGCTCTTGCTGGGCGAGAGCGCGCTATTGGTGGACAAGGACGAGCTGGCCGTGGAGCTTGGCGCACGCTACGAGGGGCCGGCGCGCTATCAGCAGGACTATACGGTGGCAGGCGAGGCGCTGGCCACTGGTCTGGTTCGCAGCCCCTTTTTCAACTATCGGGCGGGTATCCGTGTCGCTCCTACCCAAGGCGCCGAGGTGCTGGCGTCCATCAAGGAGCCCTACTTTGACCGCACCTATGGCCGCTACTGCTCCCATCGCAACACGGCCAACCGCATCGAGACGGCCGCGCATCCCGCGGCGCTACGGCAGGGCAACGTGGTCTCCATGGCGCACCCGCTCGGCGCTATCTACCACCAGGAGGGCGCGCGGGTGCATCGCGATCTGTTCATCAACGCGCTGCGCCTGCTGCACCAGCGCCCGGCCATCGAGGCTGACCTGCCCAGCGCCGGGCGCGTCACCCTCATGCATCAGCCCGACCAGCGTCGCTATATCGCGCATCTGATGTACGCGCCGCCGCTGCAGCGCGGCGGCTGCCTGGTGATCGAAGACCTGCCGCCGCTGCGCGACGTGACCTTGACTATCCGAGTGCCGGAGGCGATCACTACTGTAACCCTGGCGCCACAGCAGCAAGCGTTGGCCACGCAGAGCGTGGGAGGTGTCTTTCAGGTGACGGTGCCGCAAGTCATCGGCCATCAGGCGGTGATGCTTGCCTACTGACGTCCCCGACGGACAGCCATTTGTCGAGCTGGAGACCACCCTGGACAGTCTCCAGCTCGTCGGGCGTGGCCGTACGGCCGATGTCTGCGCCTGGGAGGATGGGCAGGTGCTCAAGCTCTTTCACCCGCGTTTTTCCGAAGAGCCGGTGCGGCGCGAGGCGCTGGCCACGCGCCTCGCTCACGAAGCCGGTTTGGCGGTCCCGGCGGTGGGCGGATTGGTGCGTTTGGCGGGTCGTCTCGGCATCGTCTATGAGCGCATCAGCGGTGGCACGATGCTTGGCGCCATGCGCGGCAACCTGCTGCGCGTGGCGCCGCTCTCCCGCCAGTTGGGCGTCTTGCACGCCGCCATGCACGGTGTCAAGGGCGGCGGTCTGATGCTTTTGAGCGACTATGTGGAGTGGAATATCGCTCACGCGCCGGGCATCACCGAGGACCTGCGCGCGGCATTACTGGCAAGGCTGGCTACAATGCCGCCGGGCGATGCGCTGTGCCATGGCGACCTGCATCCCGACAATATCGTGATGACCGCGCGCGGGCCGGTCATCATCGACTGGATGACGGCGGTGTGCGGCAACCCTCTGGCCGACATGGCGCGCAGTTTATTGATGATCCGCTCAGGCGCGCCGCTGGAACAGATGGGCAGGCTAGAGACGGCCGCCATCAACCTCGCGCGCCTCGTCATGTTCCGCAACTATCTGCGCGCCTACCGCCAGGTGCGGGCCACGCCAGAGGCCGAGCTGGCCGCCTGGCGGCCGATCATGGCCGCGGCGCGGCTGACCGAAGGGGTGCCCGAAAGCGAGAAGGTCTGGCTACGGCGGGTGGCGGCCGGCGAGGTCTGAGTTTCGACACTATCAAGGGGTATTCGGTGTGGGGATTTCGCAGGCAGAGGCGCAGACGTTTCTCAATGCGCAGTACGACGACGTGGGCGAGGTTGCACCGCTGGGCGAGGGGGTCTGGTCGCGGGCCTTTTCCTTTCGCCGGGCAGGGCGCGATTATGTGGCGCGTTTTGGCGCTTATCAAGAGGATTTCCTCAAGGATCAATTCGTGTCGCGCTACAGCTCAGCGGCGCTGCCGATCCCGCGTGTTGTTGCGGTGGGCGAGGCGCTAGGCGGCTATTACGCCATCTCGGAGCGGCTGTTCGGTGGCTGCATCGACACGGTGGATGGCGCCCAGATGCGCGCGCTGCTGCCCGCCCTGTTCGCCGCGCTCGACGCCGCCCGCGAAGCCGATCTGAGCGCGACCACAGGCTATGGTGGCTGGGGCGCCGATGGCAACGGAGCCTGGCCAGGTTGGCGCCAGGTGCTGCTCGCCGTCAACACCGACGACCCTGCGAGCCGCGGGCATGGCTGGCGGCAAAAGCTGGCGGCATCGCCAGAGGCCCTGGCCGCCCATGAAGAGACCCACGGGCGCCTGGTCGAGCTGACCGACGGTCTGCCCACGGAGAGGCACCTGATCCACAGCGATTTGCTACACTATAACGTGCTCGTCGAGGGGGCGCGGATCACTGGCGTGCTCGACTGGGGTTGTAGCCTATACGGCGATCACCTCTACGACCTGGCCTGGCTCTGCTACTGGCAGCCCTGGTTCCCCGCCTGGCGCGACATCGACTTTTTGGGCGAGGCGCTGCGCCACTGGGCGTCGATTGGCCTCGACGTACCCGACTGGCAGCGTCGCCTCACGTGCTGCGAGATTCACATCGGGCTGGGCGAACAGGCCTATCAAGCCTACGCCGGCCTCTGGGACATGCTCGAAAAGACTGTGCCCTACACCCTCGAGATCGCTCGCAATGAGTCTCAGCTCAGGTTGTAGCGGGCGCAATGAGCGAGTCCGCTAGCGACGTTATCTCGTCACCCCAGGCCAGCTTCTCGCGCCAGCTCGCCGGCAATCCTTGCTCTCCGTAGTAGGCTCCTGCAAGCTGGCCATAGATCGCCCCGGTAGTGTCGGCATCGTCGCCGAGATTGACCGCCAGCAGCGCGCCTTCCTCATAGCTGCCGCTCTTGTGAAAGGCCCACAACGCGGCCTCCAGAGACTTGACGACATAGCCGCTGCCGACGATCTCGGGCGGTTCGCGGCGTCTGAATGAGCCAGCGGCAATCTCGTCGATCTCGCGACACAGCGGCTCGCGCTCCCAGAGGTCGGGCGCAGGGCAGTAGCGCTCGCTCAGCAGCGTCTCCTTATCCACGCCGTGTAGCGCCGCCCACATCAGCCCGGCATAGTAACGGCAGGCGTCGAGACAGGTGCGCGCGCCGTGGGTGGTGCGCGAGCTGAGCGCGGCGTGGGCGATGGCCGCCGCGGCATCGGCATGAAAGAAGAGCGGCACGGGCGCCAGGCGCATCAGCGAGCCATTGCCCGCGGCATGGGGATCGGTGGAGCCGGCGTAGGGCTCGCCGGTGGTCTCAAAGCTGCGCAGAGCAGCGCTGACGGTGGCGCCGATATCAAAGCAGTGGCCGGTGCAAGACATATAGCCTTCGCGCCACCAGCGGACATAGCGCTGCATCTGATCGAGGGGATCAAAGCGGCCCAACTCGGCCAGGCTTGTTGCCAGACACAGCGCCATGCTGGTGTCATCCGTCCATTGCCCCGCCTGCAGGTGAAAGGGGCCGCCACCGACCATGTCGGTCAGGCCATGCGGCCCCGGGCCCTTGAACTCGAGCGTCGTGCCCAGGGCATCGCCGATGGCCAGGCCCAGCAGCGCGCCCCGCGCGCGAGACCTCAGATTGGGAGCCGCCAAGGTCTTTCCCTCAGCTCTAGATATCCGCTGGCGCGCCATAGAGATCGAACTGCCGGCTGTAATCGTTGGGCTGGTACGGCAGCTTAGCCAACGCTGCATAGTCCAGCTCGATGCCCAGGCCGGGGCCGGTGGTCAAGCCCACCGCGCCATCGGTGATGACAAAGGGCTCGCGCACGATCTCGGTCTGCCAGCTCGCCGTGGCGCTTTCGAGCATGCAGAAATTGGGCAAACACGCGCCCATCTGCAGGCCCACCGCGGTGGCCACTGGCCCGTTGGGATTGTGAGGCGCTACGCGCACATAGTAGGTCTCGGCCATGGCCGCAATCTTGCGCGTTTCCAGCAGGCCGCCATCGTGGCACACATCGGGCTGGATGATGTCCACATACTGCTTTTCCAGCAGCTCGCGATAGCCCCATTTGGTGAAGAGACGCTCGCCCGTGGCCAGATTGGTGTTAAGGCTCGCCTGAGCGAGTTTGGCCAGCGCGTCAATGTTGTCGGGCGGGACGAACTCTTCGCAGAAAAAGAGGTCATACTCCTCCAGAGCGCGAATGAGGCGCACGGCCTGAGCGGGCAGGGGGGTGCCGTGGGCATCGAGCATGAGCTGGACATCGGGGCCTACTGCCTCGCGTAGCGCGCGCAGCCGTTCTACGTTGGCGCGGATGCACGCTCCCTCGGTGGCGAAGTGATGAAAGCGCAGCGGGCCGGTCTTGAAAGCGCGCCAGCCTTGATCGATCAGCTCCAGTGTGTGGTGACAGAGCTCATCGATGGTGGCGCCGCCCGTGTGGGTATAGAGCGGGATGCGGTCGCGGCAGGCGCCGCCCAGCAGCCGCCAGACGGGAACGCCCAGCTCTTTGCCGGTGATGTCCCACAAGGCATGCTCGATGCCGCTCAAGGCGGTGTTGAGCACCACGCCGCCACGCCAGAATCCATGGCGGTACATGACCTGCCAGAGATACTCGATGCGGGTCGGGTCTTCGTCGATGATGTGGCGCGCCAGCTCTTCCACGGCGCTGGCGACGGCGCGCTCGCGGCCCTCCAGGTCGGCCGAGCCGAGGCCGGTGATGCCGGCATCAGTCTCGACGTGGACGATGACCCAATTCTGACGCCCGCCCCAGGCCAGCAGGGTGTTGACGGCAGTGATCTTCATATTGCTCTCCACGGCCCAGATTGCGCTGGGTATAGGTCAGCAAATGGCGGCTGTCAAGCCGAGAGGCCGGGCGGTTGCGCGGGTTATGCGCGTGATGTTAGGATACACCCGGTTCAGATAACGCAAGTGTCCCTCGGCTCGAGCAGACGACATGCGCAGTATAGTGAGAATACTCTTTATAAGAACAGAGTTCAGGAGGCGCCATGGAACACCGGGTGCTGGGCAAGACCGGATTGCAGGTGTCGGAAATCGGCTTTGGCGGCGCACCATCGGGGCTCGCCAACTATCTCGGCGCGTGGGATCCGACCGCAGAGGCCGCTGCACGCCAGGTCGAGGACGCTCTTAGGCACGCGGTCGAGCGTGGCGTCAACTATTTCGACACCGCGCCTGGCTATGGGGGCGGCCTGAGCGAGAGCATGTATGGCCGCGCGCTGCGGCCGATGCGCGATCAGGTGGTGCTGGCCACCAAAGTCACAGGGCAGACGGCGGCTGAGGTCAGCGCCAGTGTCGAGGCCAGCCTGCGGCGGCTGCAAACCGATTACGTGGACATCATCCAGTACCACGGTGGTTGGTACACCGATGCCGATGCCGACCGCATGTTGGGGCCAAACGGCGCCCTGGAAGGCATGGCGCGCCTGCGCGAGCAAGGCAAGGTGCGGTGGATTGGCTTTACCACCGAAGGCGACAACGGCCCGGTCAGCCGGCTAATTGCGTCGGGGCAGTTCGACATGATGCAGATCTGCTACAACCTGATCTATCAGGGACCGTGCGATCCCAGCCGGAAGGCAGGCGTGCTCTATGAGGCGGAGGCCCAGGGCATGGGCATCGTCACCATGCGGCCGCTGACCAGCGGCATCCTGCAGCACTGGCTGCGCCACATAGACCCCGCACTTGAGGGCCAGGTGGATTGGGCGCGGCATCTGCTGGGCTTTGTGCTCTCGAATCCGATGGTCGATGTGGCATTGGTGGGCATGCGCAGCGCCGCGCGGGTGGATCAGAACATCGCTATCGCCGAAGACCCCTCGATGCGCATCGATCTGGACGCCATGCATACGCGCTATGTCTAGTGGCGCCCGCTGCGAATGAGGAGTTGTCAGTGAGGCAGTGCGCCCATGATGCCAGTATTATCCAGGGGGAGCGATCATGCCACAGAGATCGAATTGGTTTCAGAGTCTCATCCGGGTCATTGAGAAGAACCTTGCTCCAGGCCATGCGAAGGTGACCGAATCCGCAATGCTGCGGGATCGCGTCATAGATGCAGATCGTGAGGTCGACATCCTTATTCAAACTCGTTCTGGAACCCACGAGATGGTCCTTGGTGTGGAATGTGTTGGAGGCACATCTAGGCCAGCAGATGTTACTTGGGTAGAGAAAATCGCGACTAAGCACCAACACCTTCCAATCGATCGAACTATTCTTGTCTCCCGGGCCGGCTTTTCGGCGAGCGCAGAGAAGAAGGCTCAGTCGCTTCGCATGGAGACCCTCTCACTTTCCGACGCGCTTGACCTCGATTGGCGATCGGAGATTAGCCGGTGGCCGAAAACCCTCCAGGTCGAGTTACCTCGATCGCTGGAAATCCATATTACGCCGATTTGCCAGAGCCCAAAGGATCTTCAGCGCCTGCAAGCCCTGGATAGCTCGGCTATTGCCGCGAGCACCCTCTTTGCAGAGTCTGGAGCTGAACTGGGAAAAATGGCCGAGGTTGTCACTGGTGCGCTCAACCAGAACCAAGACTGGGGGGAGATACGCAGGTACCTCCAGCCCTACCAGAAAGGGGTTTGGGTGCTACCGGTAGAGATCGCGGATGCAGCAGGATGTTACATCCTGGACTGCCGCGACGAGAGAATCACCTTTAGCAGCCTAGAGGTCCTATGGCTATTCACCCGCGAGGTTAGGGAAATCCCGTGGGAGCGACATGCCTATGGCAACGCCGACGTGGCGTATCTTCAGTTGCCCTTTGACGATAATGTAGCGACCGTGGTTGTTACTCAGCGCCCAGGAAAGGGGCCGACAGCACGAATCTTCCTTGAGAAGCCTGCTGATAGGGAATTCAAGTTTACTATCGTTACAATGCCGCTTGATGGGGGTAGGCCAGACGACGAAACCTAGGCGACGGGTCAACCACGACATATTCAAGGCAGGCATTTACGGCCGCCAGATGGTCGCGCCGATGAAACGCTCGCCGTCGCCGTCGGGGCGGTCGTTGAAATAGTAGGCGGTGACCAGAGCGCCATCCGCGCGCGCCACGGTGCGCGGATAACCCAGGTCGCGGCAGCCGCCACCGGCGCGTAACGTGATCTCGCCAGACCAGGTGCATCCTTCGTTGATGCTGAGCCGCGCCGCGATGGTGTACGGCGCGTCGCGGTTGCCATAGGTCAGAACCAGGCGCCCATCGGCCAGCAGGGTGAGGGTGGGGGGATTGCCGCTGTGGCCGCGCTCGGCGAACTGCACTGGCCGCGCCACCCGACGCCACGAGCGTCCCTCGTCCTCTGACCGCCACAGGTCGATCCAGGCCGCGCCATCGGCCCCACGACAGCGGATAGCCGTCAGGATGCGCCCCTCGGCCAGGCGCACGCTGGCCGGCATGATCTCAAAGGCCCCGCTGGGCGGCTCCTTGCCGACAAACGCGCGCAAGTCGAAGGTGCCCAGGCCGTCGCCGCTATGAGCGCACAGGACGCGCCCCTCGTGTCCGTCAGACTTGTTGGCCGTCAGGAACAGTAGCGCCTCGCTGGCGCCCAGAATGACCACATCGGTGCGCGCCGCGATGCCGGTCTGTCCGAACAGCGGCAGCGCATTGGGGCCTTGCCAGGTGTGACAGCGGTCGGTCGAGACGTAAAAGAAGGATTCGACGCCTGCGCCCAGGCCCGTGCGGGCGCACAAGATCGCCAGGTCGGGGTGCAGTAGGTCGAACCCTCCGGGTGAGAGCGAGGGAGCATCCCCTGCGGCGATGGCGGCGGCGACGCCCAGCTCAGGGCGCATGTGCTCGTCGGCAGAGAGGGCGCATCCTCCCGGCGTGCGCCCCGGAAAGGGCTGCACCTGCCAGGTCTCGCCGCCATCGAGGCTGCGCGCCTGGAGGGTCTCAAAAGGGCGTGCAGTGTCGCGGGCATGGAAGCGCCCCTGGCTATCGTGATAGCCGACGGTAAAGCAGAGCACCAGCCCGTTGCCCCAGGCCCACAGACCATAGTTGGCCGGCCAGCCTGCAAAGCGTCCTGGCTCGCGATAGACCGTCATCTGTCGCATGGCTGTCCTACGAATCGAACTCGCGAATGGCGTCCAAGGCAGCGCCCATGGCGGCGTCGGTGTTGCGTTCGACGATGACGTCGATCACGGCGGTGCAGCCGCAGGTCGCGGCCCGCTCAAAGGCCGGGCGCAGGTCCTCAGGGCGTTCCACGCGCTCGCCATAGGCGCCAAAGGCCTCGGCCAGCTTGACAAAGTCAATGCCCCGCCCGTCATAGGTCAGGTCGACGCCATACTCGTACTCATAGGCATAGCGCTGGTTCTGGCGGATCAGCGAGAGGTAGCCGTTGTTGACGATGATGACGATTACGGGCACTTGGTGCTGGCAGGCCATAGCCAGCTCTTCCATCATAAAGCCAAAGCCGCCATCGCCCATGACAGCCACGGCCACGCGGTCGGGGCAGGCGATCTTGGCGCCGATGGCCGCCGGCAGATCATAGCCCAACGTGCCCGCGCCGCCCGAGGCCAGGTAGGTAAAGGGGCGCGAGGTCTGCTGGAACTGGCCCGACCAGATCTGCGTCAGGCCGCAGCCGGTGGTGAACATGGCGTCAGCAGCGAAAAAGGCGTTCATCTCGTGATAGACGCGCTGCGGCTTGATAGGCATTTGGTCGAAATCAGTGCGGCGGGCGGCGGCGGCGCGATCTTGCGGAATGGTGGCGACGCGGCCCGCAGGTTGGCGCGGCGGCATGCGGCGCCGGGCCTCAGCCAGCAGTGCGTCGATGGCCAGGCCCGCGTCGGCCACGATGCCCAACTCGGTGGGTACGATGCGCCCGATGTGCTCTGGCTCGATATTGATGTGGATGAATCTGCGCCCCTTGGTATAGACGTTCAGGGCGCCGGTGTGTCGGTCGTTGAAGCGGCAACCGATGCCTAGCACGAGATCAGAGCCCAGGAACATGCGATTGCCGTAGGGGCTGCCCACCTGAATGCCAATGTGGCCCACGTGGAGGGGGTGATCGGCCGCAATGCCGCCCGTGGCCATATAGGTGGTGATCACTGGCAGCGCAAGGTGTTCAGCCAGCGCGACGCACTGCTCGGATGCGCCACTCAGCAACACGCCACCCCCCATGATCATGATCGGGTGCTCGGCAGCGAGCAACAGGTCGATGGCTTTGGCGATCTGGGCGTCATTGGGCGCGGGCTTGACAATGGGCAAGGGCGCATACGTGTCAGGGTCAAAGGGGATGTCGGCCATTTGCACGTCCAGCGGCAGGTCGATGAGCACCGGGCCGGGGCGCCCTTCGCGCGCCACCCAAAAGGCCTTTTGCATGATGGCGGGCACCTGTTCGGGCACGGTAATACACCAGGTGGCCTTGGCGACAGGCTTGCAGATGGTGGCGATATCCACTGCCTGAAAAGCCTCCTTGTTCAGGTTGGCGCGGGTGTTCTGGCCGGTGATGGCGATCAGCGGCATCGAATCCACCTGCGCGGTGTACAGGCCGGTCACAAAGTTAGTGGCGCCGGGGCCTGAGGTGCAGATGGCCAGCGCTAGCCGACCGCTGGCGCGAAAGTAGCCGTCAGCGGCATGCACGGCGCCCTCTTCGTGGCGCGCGATATAGTGCTTGATCTGTTGTGAAGTTCCCAGATACTCATAGACCGGGTTGATGGCCGCGCCAGGGATGCCAAACGCGGCCTCGATGCCCTCTTTCTCCAAGATACGCACGACGATCTCGGCGACTCGCATGGTCAGAGCCCTCCTCTGGTGGATGCGTAATGGCAGGCATGATAGCATAGAGGGAACCGCCGAACAAGCGCACTGTAATCAGCCTCCGCGCTTGACGGCGCGCCGACTGACCCTATGATACGGCGAACGTGTGGTCAGGTTACTGCAAAGGAGTGCCCAAGCATGAAAGAGATCGCCGCGCACCGGGAGGGGAGGTGGGCTGTCGTCGCCCTGCTCGGATTGTGCGCCCTGCTAGGTCTGATTCTGGGCAGGCCAGGGCAGGTGCAGGCCGATGCAGCGGCTCTAGCCACGCCTGTGGTCGGCGATGACCGGGCTGTCGCCAAAGCCATCGACGGCCTGGGGTCGGCCACGATCCTTTACGTGCGACATTTCACGACGGCGGGGGATGATCCGGATCTGCCCTGCATTGAGGGGCAGGGGCATCAGAGCGCGTGGCTGAGCTATACCGCCGGCGGGCACGGCCTGCTGGTGTTTGACACGAATACAGACGGAACGAATTACGACACCGCCCTGGCCGTTTGGGTCGAGGAGCCAGGCGGCGCGTTGCGGCTGGTGACCTGCGCCACTGGGCCGAACGGGGCAGGGCGAGCGAGTGCCGATGTGGCGGCGCAACCCGGGGCGACCTATCTCTTTGAGGTTGTGGCGTTGCAGGAGGGAGCGGCCTGGCTCAAGGTCTGGCTGCATGCCTGTTCGGCATTGCCTTTGCCGCCGCAGCCCCCGGGACAGTGTGCCTACCCTGGTCCCGAGACGTTGACCGAGCCCGCTTGTGTGGTAGGCATTCCCATCGGCCGCACGCCGTAACTTCTCGGGCCATTGTCGGCGTTCTCGGGATGCTTCGATCCTGGTTGACAGACCAGCCGACTATGGCTTTCCATTGGCAGGCGTCGCTCCGTATTGGCCATTAGTCCGCCACACCGGGAAGGAGTCTATGGAAAGCTCATTTGCCGAAGTCAAGTACTTTCAGGTCAAGCCCGATAGCGCCGACGAATTCGAGGGACTGATCGCGCAGATTCAGACGGAGCAAAAGAGCCAGACCGGGTGCGTTAGCGTCCGTTATATGAAGCGCTTTTGGGTGCTGGATGACCTCAAGCCTCGTGAGTTAACCAGAGTGGTGAAATGCGTGCGCTACTTTTCCTTCTGGGAGTTTGATAGCAGGGAGCATTACGCTACGGCAGTGCCATGGTTTTTTGCTGCCTACGAAAGGCCGCTGAACAGGCTTTGTATTATGCCATTCGATGTGAATTGTGGCTACATCACAGGCTCATCCGTTGCAGGCTCTTGGCCCATTGGCTGTGACTAGAGGTGATTGCACTTGTCTCGGAGCAGCCTATTGCGTCGAGGTATTGTAAGCTGCTGCGATGGCCGGCCCCAAAGGGTCGGTCATTTGACGCGTGTTGTTCGGGTCGGGCATACTGCCCACCACAGAATAGGTGAGGAGGCTCGTGATGGGGCAGTTGCAGGGCAAGGTGGCGATTGTGACAGGCGGCGGTAGCGGCATCGGTAAGGGCATCGCGCTGGCGTTCGCCGCAGAAGGCTGCGGTGTGGTGTTGGCAGGTCGCACCCTTTCGCGCCTGGAGCAGGCCGCTACCGAAATCCGAGCTTTAGGCGTCGAGTGCCTGGCGGTCGGTTGCGATGTGACTGACGAGGCTCAGGTCATGGCGCTATTCGAGCAGACGATGTCCAGCTTTGGCCGACTTGATATCCTGGTCAATAGTTCGGGCGCTTTTGACGACGCGCCGCTGGAAGAGCTGACCATGGCTCAGTGGAACAATGTCCTCGGCGCCTGTCTCACGGGGCCGTTTTTGTGCACCCGCGAGGCGTTCAAAATCATGAAGCCTGCTGGCGGCGGACGGATTATCAACATCGGCTCTATCTCGGCCTCGCGCACGCGCATCAATATGGCGCCCTACACTGCCGCCAAGTTCGGCGTGTGGGGCCTGACGCAGGCGGCGGCGCTGGAGGGGCGCGACTATGGCATCGCCGTAAGCTGCCTGCATCCTGGCAACACGGCAGTGGAGCGTCGCATGAGCTCTGGGCGCGAGAGCGATGCCGAGCCGATGATTCCCACGGCAGACATGGCCCGCGTGGCCCTGCTCATGGCGACGCTGCCTCCTGGAGCCAACATGCTGGAGGCCATTGTCCTGCCTTTGGGCCAGCTCTATATCGGCCGGGGATAGCGCAAGCATAGCCCACTCTGGAGGAGTTAAGCCGCTGGGCTGAAGAGCGTGGCGCGGCTCTCTGCCAGGCTGGGCCTTATTATGTATCCCCGCAATCATCGTGAGGTGTGGCAACGCAGATGTCAGAACTCGCGCATCCATTGACGGCGCCTGAACGCCACTGGCTGTGGCGTCCTCATTTGACAGTCTTTGTCTCTAGCATGTGCATCATGATCTTGGAGCTGGCGGCAGGGCGGATCATCGCGCCCTATGTGGGCTCCTCCTTGTACACCTGGACGAGCGTCATCGGGGTGGTGTTGGCGGGCGTCAGCCTGGGCAATTATCTAGGCGGGCGCCTGGCCGATCAACGGCCGTCGGTGCGGATACTGAGCGCAGTTTTCGTGCTGGCGGCGCTGGCGAGCCTGCTGGTGCTGGGCGTCGATCAATTACTGGCCCCGGGCGGCCTGCGCTGGCCGCTGTTGCTGCGTGTTTTTGGCGTGATGACGGCCATGTTCCTGCTGCCCTGCACGGTGCTGGGCTGCGTATCCCCGCTGGTGGCCAGGCTGGCGGTGCGGCAGTTGGCGCATGCGGGCCGCATCGTGGGCAGCATCTATGCGGTGTCGACTTTGGGCAGCATCGTGGGCACGGTGGGTACGGGCTTTTGGCTCATTCCCACGTTGCGCGTGGACCTCATCATTGTCGCGGTGACGGCGCTACTGCTGGTGTGGGGCCTGGCGCTCTGGGTGGCAGGCGCGACTAGGTCAGGGGAGGGAGCCGCATGAGCGCATCCGCGCTTCCGTCCTGGCAAACTCGCTGGTACTGGCGGCCTGGATTGCTGGCCCTGCTGGCCAGCGGCAGCATCATGGTGCTGGAGTTGGCCGTGGGGCGCATCGCCGCCACCTATGTCGGCTGGTCGCTGTATACGTGGACGGCCATCATCAGCATTGTCATGCTGGGGATCAGCCTGGGGAGTTGGATCGGCGGCCGCCTGGCCGACCGCTGGGCCTCGCCGCTGCTGTTGGGCGCCATGCTCGTGCTGGGCGGGCTGCTGTCGTGGAGCGTTCTGCTTGTCGACACCATCGACGCCGTGGCCCAGGTGGAAAAGCTGACGCAACAGAACCTGTCGTATGTGGCCGGGCTGGCGGCGCTGGGTGTGACGCTGGCATTCCTGCCTTGCCTGGTGTTGGGCTGTATCTCGCCTATCGTCGTTCGCCTGACCATGCGCACTCTGGAAGAGACCGGTCGCACGGTGGGGCGCATTCACGCGCTCGAGTCGGTCGGCAGCATCGCGGGCACCTTTCTGACCGGATTCTTGCTGATCTCTCTCTTTGGCACGCGCCCGGTGGTGTGGGGCGTGGGCATGTTGCTGATGCTGCTGGGGGCGCTGTTTCTGGCTGGCGGGCGCTGGTGGGCGCTGCTGGCCAGCGTCTGCCTGCTGGGTGGCGCCACCTGGTACGCCAACTCGCGCAACTGGTATCAAGGCCCCTGTCTGCTAGAGACGGACTATTACTGCATCAAGGTAGGCGACGAAATCAAAATGGGTGACGACAACAGCGCTGGATATCCGGTGAAGGTGCTGATCCTCGATCGCCTGGTGCATAGCTACTCGTCGCTGGAGGATCCCACGCGCCTGGTCTATACCTATGAGCGGATGTACGCCGGCGCCACCGCATTCCAGAATGACCGTCATGGCCCTCTGCAAACGCTGTTTATCGGTGGCGGCGGATACACCTTCCCGCGCTTCATGGAGGCGGTCTATCCCGATAGCGAGCTGGACGTGATCGAGATCGACCCCGGCGTGACAGCAATAGCGCACGAGCTGCTCGGGCTCGCTAAAGAGACGACGATTCGCACTTTTAACGAGGATGCACGCATGTTCCTGGAGCGAACACCAGAGCGAGCTTACGACCTGGTGTTTGGCGATGCCTTCAATGACTTTTCGGTGCCCTATCACCTGACGACGCGCGAGTTCAATGATCGCGTGCACGCCTGGATGGCGCCCGACGGCCTCTATGTGATCAACATGATCGACGGGCCATCGGGCGAGCTATTCCGCTCGTATGTGCACACCTTGCGGCAGACCTGGCAGCACGTCTATGTCGTTATGAATGTGGATGCCTGGCGTCGCGCGACGCGCTACACCATCGTCATCATTGCGACGGATGAGCCTCTGGATAGCGCCTCGCTGGCGCCGTATTCGGAAGAGCTGGCAGGGCAGATCTTGGATGACGACACGGTGGATGCTCTGCTGGTGGAGGGCCGCACTATGACGCTGACTGACAGATATGCGCCGGTGGACCAAATGTTGTTGCCGGTGTTCTTTGACTTTTTGCCTGAGAAGTGAGGTGTCAGGCTATGCACAGAACGCTGCACTTTCAGATGCCGGGCAAGCTGATCCTTGGCCTCGGCGCTCTGGCCGAGCTGCCCGCCGCTGTGCAGAAGCTCTCGGCCGGGCGCGCCCTGGTGGTGACGGACGCCGGGCTGGTCAAGGCGGGCATCGCGGCCCGCGCGATGGACCTGCTGGCCAGCGCGGGCATTGGCGCCGCGCTCTATGATGGCGTGACGTCTGACCCGCACTATGGCGTGGCAGAGGACTGCCTTGCCTTTGCGCGGCGAGCCGACGTGCAGGTTGTGGTGGGGCTGGGTGGGGGCAGTTCGCTGGATATTGCCAAGCTGTCTGCTATCCTGCTGGTTCACGATGTGCCGGTTGGAGAGCTGCCTGGCGTGGATCGCGTGCCCGGGCCAGGCTTGCCCAAGGTGCTGGTTCCCACCACCGCCGGCACCGGCAGCGAGGTGTCGCCCATCGCGGTTCTCTCTGACACTGCGGCGCATCTCAAAAAGGGCGTCGTCAGCGACTATCTCTATGCTGACGTAGCCCTGATCGACCCTACGCTGGCCGTCGGCCTCCCGCCGCACGTCACGGCGTATACTGGCGTCGACACGCTTTGCCACGCTATCGAGTCGTACACTAACAGGTTTTCGCAGCCCTTTGTCGACACGCTCGAGCTGGAGGCGATTCGCCTGGTGGGGACTCACCTGCGGCGTGCGGTGTCGTGCGGTGACGACCTGGAGGCGCGCTATGGCATGGCCCTGGCCAGCCTGTATGGCGGACTGTGTCTCGGCTCGGTCAATACGACTGCCGTGCATGCGCTCGCCTATCCTCTGGGCGGGAGTTACGACGTGCCCCACGGGGTGGCTAATTCGCTGCTTCTGCCCTATGTGATGGCCTTTAACCTGATCTCCGATCTGGCCAAGTTCCGAAACATCGCGGCGGCGCTGGGGCAACGGACCGGCGATCTCTCACTACGGGCGGCGGCCGGCCAGAGCGTGGAGGCGGTGCGCGAGCTGTGTAGCGACGTGGGCATCGTCTCGCGGATGCGCGATCTTGGCATTCCGCAAGAGGCGGTGGCCCCGATGGCAGAGGCGGCGCTGCAAGTGACGCGACTGCTCAGCAACAATCCTCGTCCGGTGCGTCTGGAAGATGCCAGGGCGATCTACCAGGCGGCCTGGTGAGAGAGGCTGGGCCGAGCCGAGGCTGGTGACAGGCAAGTGTGTCTTCAAGGCTCAGGGGCATCTTTAGGCGGCGAGCACGGGCAGTTGGCGGCCGATCGAGTCTGCTTGACGTTGCTCGTCGAGGCGGCCCTCGTCGCCCAACTTACAGAAGGGAGCCCCGTCTTGCTGACGGATCGCCGTGCGCCGGTGGATCAGATGTTGCTGGTGGCGTTCCTGGCTATCCTGCCCAGATAGGGCCTGTTTGTTGGTGAGGGGGTGCACATGGAAGAGGGCCTGGGCTATCCTGCAGTCATGCTGCCGCGCCTGCGCTATCGCTATTGCCCCATGTGCGCCGCACCTTTAGTCAGGCAGGTGTCGCCCGACGATCAGCTCTCCAGGGTGGTATGTCCGGTCTGTGGCTGGGTGCACTATCCAGCCAATGCGTTGGGCATCAACCTGATTGTTAAACACCGCGAGGGCATTGTCATCCTGCTGCCTCCAGGCGAGCCTGCCGAGGCGCCGGCAGCACTGCCAGGTGGCCATATCGAGTATGCCGAGTCTCCCGAAGAGGCCGCAGTGCGCGAAGCTCGTGAAGAGACCGGCCTGGTCGTCGAGGTAGGGAGACGCCTAGGATGGTTCTTTGATCGTCCACTGGTCTATCCTGGACCGATGCTCTCCTTTGTCTATGAGGTGCAGGCGGTCGGCGGCACGCTTAATTGCGGGCCAGAGGGCAGGGTTCGCACCTGTGCGCTAGCAGATCTGCCGCCAATCAGCCCGAACCGCAAAGGTAGCCAGCGGGCGCTGTGGCTCTATCGTCGCTCGCTGCGTGACGACACGCTCTTGTCATAGGCTCGACACGAGTCTCTCGCAGCCGATTTGCGCCTAGCAGTTGGAGTGCCTCTGGTTAACCGCTATAATCATGCCACATTGTCTCAAGGGGGAAAGCATGGCTGACGAGCCCAAACACGCCAAGTATACCGGCGAGTATAAACACGTCTTTGCCGATGCAGGCTTTGCCGTTTGGCTGCCGACCGAATGGCAACGCCTCGAGCTAGCCAGTGGCAATCAGGGCGCGCTCTTTGTGCCCGATCTCGACGATCTGGAGACCTCCGTGCTCGTGGAAAAGACCCAACTGGAATTCTCAGTTGAGGAAGACGATATTCCCGTATTGCGCGAGGGGTTCAAGCAGGGCTTGGCGCAAATGGATATCATCGAGGTGGTGTGGGAAAAAGAGACCATCACCAGGCTGTTCAAGGGCTGGGATGCCCGCTTTGTCTATCGCGACGGAGAGACCGTGCGCAAACGGTGGGTGCGCACCATGTTCTGGGGCGATACACAACTCACCTTCATCGCGCAGGGCAAAGACGTCGAGACCTATGACTACTACCAGCCCATGTTCTTTAATACGTTCATGACGTTCGAGATGATGTAGACGGCGCAGCTCGCAGCAGCTATATATCGCGGGCTACTCGCGTGCCCCCATGCGCAAGACCTGAAAGAGCTCTGAGCGCAGGGCGCGACGCAGTAGCCCGCTTTGCATGACGATCTGAACCCCCGCAAAGGCGATCGCCATTACCCAGATGCTGGTGGTGTCCAGCCTGGGGCTGAGCGGCGGCAGGGGTAGGGCGCCGTCGGAAGTTGTAACGCGGAAAAAGGGCACGAAAATGCGCGCCGCAGCGATGCCTATGCCGGCGCCGGCCAGTAGCCCCATCCCCAGAACCGCCAGGTACTCGAGCTGGACCGTGGCCAGCACCTGGCCGCGCCCCAGGCCCATGGCGCGCAGCGCCGCGAATCGCCATAGACGGTCCTCCAGCGACCGCCTGTGCTGAATCAGCAGCCCCATGGCAGCCAGCAGCAGCGAGGCCACAAAGCCAGAGGTGAGGACGCCATAGACGCCGAGGCGCTCTTTGCGCGCGATTTCCTGGCTTGTCAGCGTCCAGACATCCAGATAATTCGCGGTGTAGGGCGTCACCTCTGAGATAGCGCGGCGTAGCGCGAGCGGATCGGCGCTTGGGTCTGCTCGCAGCCAGACGTCATAGGTGGCCACCCCGCCGCCCATGCTCATCAGGTAATCCAGATTACCGATGATTGTGTCGAGCGGCAGCTCGCCCCGCCGGAGGCTTGGTGCGCCCTCGGTGGGCGCCTCCTGGTCTTCATAGATGGTGGGAAAGAGCCGGTAGACACCCACGATCGTCAGGTTGAGCTCGACCGAGTTGCTGCCGTCAGTTGACACATAGGCCTTGAGGGGATCGCCCACGCGCAGGCTGGTGCGCTGCAGATAACGCTCCGAAACCAGCACGCCGTTGGGGCGCAGGGCGAGACGGTTCATTAGTGCTCCCAGCGGTTCGGTGGCATAGTCTGATCGCCAGCGCACAGCAGAGGTCAAGGTCTGCCGGTCGACGGCCATGAACCAGCCGCGGTCGAGCTTGGAGGGATCCACCAGCATATTGGCGCGGTATTTGCCCGTCCACGTGGCGCCCACAATGCCCGGGATGGCCGTCAGGTCCTCGAGTGGCGCCAGCCAGCGGCTGGGCTCTAGCTCCTCCACAGGAGAGCTTTCCGCCGTGGCGGCGGCTCCGGCAGAGAGACCCGTCGGCCCCTCATCCACGCGAAAGGAGATGTCGGCGCCGATGCGATAGCCGATGCGGTCGCCCAGCCAGGCGTCCAGGCTCACGGCCATCGAGGCGACAAAGACGCCAATGGCCATCATGGTGACGATCAGCAGCATGGCACTGGTGTACTCGCCGCCGCGGCGCCCAAGCTGCTGCACGGTGAGCGCGGGCGTGACAGGCAATATGCCCGAGAATACCCTGTCAAACAGACGCAGGAGCAACGGCACGATGCGCGCTGCCAGCAGGGCGCAGGTCAGTACGAACATGGCGGGCACGAGAAACACTACCGGATCTGCAAAGACATCGCCGGAGGATTGCCATTTGCCGATGGAGATCGACCCCGCCAGCGTGAGCTGTCGCAGCAGATAGTAGGTGGGCAGCACCATAGCAAAATCCAGATAAAAGCGCTGCCAGAACGGTGGCCGTAGCTGACGCCCGACCTCGCGCGCGTGGGCGATGACGCTCTGCCCGCCGCGCGCTAGCCCGGGCAAGACGCGCGCCAAAAGCGAGATGGCCAGCGTGAGCGCGATCAACCAGCCATTCAGACCGGCCAGGGAAACAGTCAGTGGCGACATTGCGCCGAACCGCAAAAAGCTGGTGGTGTAGCCCATGGCGCGAGCCAGCCCCAGGCCAACCGCAATGCCCAAAGGAGTCCCCACCATCAGGTAGACGCCCCCCTCGATCAGCGCCAACAAGAACACCTGCTCTGTGCTGGCGCCCCGGCTGATCATCACGGCCGTCACCTGCCGTTCGCTGTCGGCCGCGATGCCAGACACCAGCGCAGAGAAATAGAGTACAAACCCGATGATCGGCACGCTAAAGCCAAAGAGTAGCAGCGTCAGCGGCCGCAGGCGTTCCAGGTAAGCCTCAAAGACAGGGAGCGCCGCCGCATCCACTTTGGCCTCCGGCAACATCTGGAGAACCTCCACCTGAGCCCGTTTAAAGCCGTCAACATAGCGCCCGGCCCATTCGGGGACGAAACGCTCTCGATCCAGATCGAGCGCCCAGTGAACAGAGGCGGTTGGCATAGTCCCGAGCTGGGGCTCCACCAGGGCGGCGTATTCGTCTGGAGTAACCAGCAAGAGATTACGCAGGGTCGAATTCGGGCTAGAGGGCCAGTAGGGCTCTTGAGGGTCCAGCGGCGACCAGATGCCGGCGATGCGAACCGTGATGGTGGCGGGTAGGGCGATAGGCTGCAAGACAAAAGTCTCGCCGCTATGCAGCCCGGCCTCAGTCGCAAAGCCCTCGTGCACCCACACATGGAGGGCATCGAGAGGCGAAGGCTCCGCCCACGGAGCCCCGTCGACGATGACAATGTGCTCGTCAATGTCTGAGAGAAAGCCGACGGTCGCGTTCGCCAGAAAAGCGCCGGCTGCCCCATACGGGCCGGGTTGCGCGGTTTTGAGCAGCAGCGCAGCGGAACTGATGGCCACCTGCTGTTGCACCACCGGCAGCTCAGTGTTGCGCTCGTAGATGCCCTGCATATAGACGAGCGATGCCAGCGCCTGTTCAGAGGTAAAGGGGGCGTCGGATCGCGGCAGATAGTAGGCCCGAATCCCCAAGGGCGAGCGTTCGATCTCGCCGCTGAGCTTGGCAAGCTCCTCTTCGAGGATCGCCCGATTGACTGCCTGGGCAAAGATGGGCACGCTGACGGCAAGGCCCACGGCCAGAGCCACCGAGAGCAAGGACAGCAAGGCCAATCCCAGACGGCCGCGGATGCGATGGAGAACAATGCGAAACAAGGCCACCTCCGATGAGCATTCTAGCCCGAGCCCAGCGCCGGCCAAAAAGACAAACCCCGACCAACTGGCCGGGGTTTGTGGTCCGTTGCTGGCGCTAATGTGCCAAGATGCGTATGAGCAAACTTACGAGGATGACGCCCAACTGCCAGGCCCAGATGACCAGTGAAGTGCGCAGCATGCGTTTGGGGCCGCCATCCTGCGCCGCCCCAGATGTCGTGGACACAGTATCACTCGCGCGACGCAGGCGGTACTCGATAAAGATCGTGAACCCCAAGCCAAGGGCGATGAGGATCAGCCAGGCGAACATGTCTATCGCGCCAAGCGTCCAGGCAGGATCATCAGCGCTGCTGCGCGGTGGAAAGAGGCGCACGAGCATGGCGGCAATGCTCATGATGCCGAGCCGGGCTGCCCAGATGTCGACCAAAACCAGGAACGTCGAGATGGCCCATAGTAGATAGTAGAGGACCATCTCGGTCCACGGTGTCTTGTCTTGCATGTCAGACAACGATGCCTCGCAAGCTCAGCTCGCGCGCAAAGTGACAGGCCGACCAATGATCCGGCGCCACCTCAAGAAACTCTGGGGCGGTTGTGCGGCAGACCTCTTGCGCATAGCGGCAGCGCGGGTGGAAATAGCAGCCGGACGGCGGGTTAGCCGGGCTCGCTACTTCGCCGGGAAGCCGAATCGGCCGGTCGCGACGTCGCGGGTCAGGCTTGGGCACGGCGGCCATCAGCGCCTCCGTGTAGGGATGTTTGGGATGGTAGTAGAGCTCATCTGTGGCCGCCAGCTCGACCATTCTGCCCACATACATCACCGCCACACGGTCGGTGATGTGCTCGACCACGCTCAGGTCATGCGCAATGAACAGGTAGGTCAGGCCCAGCTCGGCCTGCAGGTCTTCCAGCAGGTTCAACACCTGCGCCTGAATGGAGACGTCCAGTGCGGAAACCGGCTCGTCGCAGATGACGAGCTTGGGGTTGAGCGCCAGGGCCCGGGCGATACCCAGTCGCTGACGTTGACCGCCAGAAAAAGCGTGCGGGTAGCGGCTCATATACTCGGGGCGCATGCCCACGAGCCGGAGCAACTCGGCGACGCGGTCCTCGTGCGAGTTGGCGCTGCCCCCTTCGGTGATGATCAGCGGCTCGGCGACGATGCGCTTGACGGTCATACGCGGGTTGAGCGATGAGAACGGGTCCTGAAAGATGATCTGCATATTGCGCCGGATGGGCAGCAACTCTTTGCGCGTCATCGACTCGAGGTTGACCCAACCCATGTCGGGGTCGTTGAATCGCACTGTTCCGGCCGTGGGTTCGTACAGCCGCAAGATCGTGCGACCGGCAGTGGTCTTGCCGCAGCCAGACTCACCAACCAGGCCCAGGGTCTCGCCTTGCCGCACGAAAAAGTCGATGCCATCGACGGCCTTGACAGAGCCGACCGCTCGGCGGAGAAGGCCGCTGCGGATGGGAAAGTGCTTCTTGAGGCCCTTGACGTCGAGGAGCAGTTCTTGGCCCTTGCTCTCAGTTGCCATTATCTTCCACCTCTACCTGATCGGAGTACAGGAAGCAGCGGACAAGGTGCCCATCGCCCAGGTCGTGCCTGGCTGGCGCTGCCACATCACAGACGCCGGGCATAAAGCTATCGCAGCGCGGATGGAATGGACAGCCGCTGACGGTGGTGTAGGGATCAGGCACCACGCCATGAATGGGGGCCAGCCGCGCCTTGGTGCGGCTGCCAACGTGCGGGATGGAGCGCAGCAGCGCAGATGTGTATGGGTGCTTGGGATCGTAAAAGATATCATCAACGCTGGCCAACTCGACGATGCGGCCCAGGTACATGACGCCGACCGTGTCGCACGTCTGAGCCACAACGCCCAGGTTGTGGGTGATGAACACGATGGTCATGCCCATCTCATCTTGCAGCTCGCGCATCAGGTCGAGAATCTGGGCTTCGGTGGTCACATCGAGGGCGGTGGTCGGCTCGTCGGCAAACAGAATGGTGGGCCGGCACGAAAGCGCCAGGGCCACCATGGCCCGCTGGCGCATACCGCCAGAGAGCTCGTGAGGGTAGCGTTTGACGATTTGCTGGGGGTTGGGCAGGCCAACGTGCGTCACAATCTCGATCGCGCGATTCATGGCCTCGGCTCTGCTGACCTCTTGGTGCAGGATGATCGTCTCTGCGACCTGGTTTCCTACCGTGTAGGAGGGGTTGAGCGAGGTCATGGGCTCTTGAAAGATCATGGCCATGTTGTTGCCGCGGATCGAGCGCACCAGGGGGCCGTTGACTTCCAACTCGGTCATCTCGATCGACTCGCTGACCACATATCGGCCATCGACGCGCTCGCCCCTGTTAAAGACGATGCTGCCGGCGACGATTTCTCCTGGCTTGGGCACCAAGCGCATGATCGATAGCGCGGTCACGCTTTTGCCGCAGCCTGACTCGCCCACCAGGCCCATGACTTTGCCATGGGGGATATCCAGAATCACGCCGTTGAGGGCCCGCGAAACGCCCAGATCGGTGAAGAAAAAGGTCTTTAGGTTCTTGATGCTCAGCACCGGCGGCTGGCCGTTGGCCGTCTTGTCTGCCATAGCTAGAATTCGCCTCCTTGCTAGATCGAGTAAGGGTCGACGGCGTCACGGAGACCATCGCCGAGGAAGCTAAACAGCAGCACGGTGATGATGACGGCTATGCCGGGGATGATCAGCCAGGGCTGCTGGATCACCACCGAAACTTGTTGAGCGTCTTTGAGCAACGCCCCCCAGCTCACGAGGGGTGGCAAGATGCCCAAGCCCAAGAAGCTGAGCTGCGTCTCGCCCAGGATCATGCCCGGAATCGCCAGCGCGGCAACCACGATGATATGGCTGGCCGCGTTGGGCAGCATGTGGACAAAGATGATGCGCCGATCATTGGCGCCGCAGGCCAGGGCAGACATGACAAAATCAGAGTTGCTGTATGACATGACCTTGCCGCGCAGTTGCCGCGCCAGGCCGGTCCAGTTCACCAGCGATAGGATGACGGTGATCAAAAAGTAACGGTGCAAAGGCGTAAAGGTGCTGGATGCGGTCGGCAGGGCGGCGGCCAGGGCGGCCCACAGCGGCACCGTGGGAAAGCTGGCGATGACCTCGATGAGGCGTTGCATGACATCATCCACAACGCCCCCATAATAGCCTGAGGCTGTGCCCATGATCGACCCAAAAATGATCGACATGGCAACACCCACGAGGCCGACGGTCATTGAGATCTGCCCGCCCTGGAGCACCCGTGCCATCATGTCGCGGCCAAGTGGATCGGCGCCAAATGGATACAGACGGGTAGGGCCCTCAGCGCTGATGCCAAAGAGATGCACGTCACCCTTGATGAAACCCAGCAAGGTGTAAGGATCGCCTTTGACAAATAGCTTGATCGGGTAGAGCGTCGAATCGTCTCGCGTAAAAACGAACTTGAACGCCACGGGGTCCAGGTCAGTCGTGATGGCGATGGCATGGGGCTGCAAGGTGAACTTGCCCTGTGCATCGTGAAAGACAATGGGCGTCGGTGGCCCCGAAACATAGTTCCGATCCTGGTACCGATAATCGTTTGGCGACAGAAAAGGCGCCAGCGCCATGATGGTGTACATAATGATGAGGCCAACCAGGCCGATCATGGCCAGCTTGTTGCGCCGAAAGCGCAACGCCATCAGCTTCCACTGCGACATCAAGCCGACTTCGGATACCGGCTCTGCGATCAGCTCCTCGCGGGGGAGGGTAGGGACTGCTTCAGCCATTCTTGTCTCCTCCTCAACTACTCGAATCGAATCCGCGGGTCGAGCCAGGCCAATAAGATGTCGGCCAACAAGTTGCCAATCAGCAGAGTGACGGCCAGCAGCATCAAAAAGCTCGCGGCCAGATACATATCCTGCTGCAGCAGCGCACGAAAGTAGAGTGGGCCGGTAGTCGGGAGGTTGAGCACAATGGCAACGATGGTCTCTCCCGAAATGATCATGGGCAGGCTCATGCCTAACACCATCACCAGCGGATGCAGGGCGTTGCGCACGGCATGCTTCCAGATGACGCGACGCTCCAATAGACCCTTGGAGCGCGCCGTCTGGACATATTGCATGCCCAACACATCTAGCAAGTTGCTACGCATGACGCGGCTCAGCCAGGCGGTGTTGTGCGCGCCGATGACCACGATCGGCACCCAGATGTGTTTGAGCAGGTCCACAAACTTGGCCGTGCTCCAAGGGGCGTTGACATAGGCGTCCGAGTAGAGCCCACTTACGTGCAAGCCGAGGGTGCGCTGGGCAAAGACCATTACCACCAGCGCCAGCAAAAAGGAAGGCACCGATAGGCCGATGAACTGAAAGGTGGTGATGGTATAGTCGAGCGCTGTGCGGCGATGCGTGGCCGAGTAGACGCCGACAAAGATAGAGACGGTCCAAGAGAAGATAAGGGTTAGCACTGAGATGATGATCGTAAAGGGTAGCCGCGCAAACACCAGGGTGCGTGCTGGCAGGTTGTACTCGAACGACTCGCCAAAGTCGCCCTGCACGAATCTGGAGATCCACTTCCAGAACTTGACAAAGAAGGGATCGCCAACACCGTACTGGATTTCGAGCGCCCTGATCTGATCTTGCCCCAGATCGCCGCCCAATAAACGGATGCGCTGAATCTCAAACTCGAGGTACGAGCCAGGCGGCAGCTCGATGATGACAAAGCCGATGATGCAAACAAAGATCAACGTCACGAACAGATACCCTATGCGCCTGATGATATAGTGGAGCATCGCACCCCCAAGGTGTAGTGGTCGCGCCTTTTGTTGCTTGAGAGGGGGGCCTTCCCCCCTCTCAAAACGTTCAGCGATGCGGCATTGCGTGGCCGATTACTTCCAGGAGAAGGTTTCGGGGTTGTGCAATGCCGGGTGCGGGACGATCCACGGGCCGCAGAAACCGCCGGTCTTCAAGTCCTCGCGGAACGGCACGTTGATCAGGTTCTCGTGCTTAAAGTACTGGACCACAGTGTTGGCCACCGAGCCCATGCCAAAGCCGCCCTGGTCGACGTGGATGTCGATCATGTCCCACACGAGCTGCATGCGCACCATGGCATCTGGCTCGGCCAGCGCCTGGGTGAGCATGTCTTGCAGGGCGGGCACGACGGTGTCAGCAAAGCCGGGCTCCGTCGAGGCCCAGCGCGGCGGGGTGCGATCCCACGGGCTCTTGTCGAGCTCGGTGTCTTCCTTGACCGTGCCTAGCTGCTGATAGCGGTTGCCACACAGCGGCGCCCAGCGGGCGGGCTCGTTGGGAACCACCCAGCTCGGGTACACCAGGCAGTCGGGGCCGTCGCCCACGCCCCAGTTGGCGCGGATTTCGCCCTGGCCCGACTCCCACATCTGGCCGAACTCGGCAGGCGGGACGGGGTTGTTGATGATCTTGAGGCCAGCCTCGTTCCACCCCTTGGTGCAGATCTCGAGGCCTTGCACGTTCTGGGTGCCCATATCCGATTGATAGTCGATACGGACTTCAAGCGCGGAACCATCCGGGAACTCACGCCAGCCATCGCCGTTGGAGTCAACGACGCCGATGCCATCGAGCAGGCCCTTGGCCTTTTCGATGTCATACTCCACGAACATGTCACGCCACTTGGCGTACATCTCGCGGGCCTTGTCGTTATAGTTGAACTCGAGGGCCTTGGGGGCCATCGTGCCCGAGGTCAGCTCGCCCGTGCCAAAAAAGAGCACCTTCTGGATCGTCGGACGGTCCATGCAGTGGCCCATGGCGCGCTTGAAATCGGGGTCGCGATACAACTCGCGCTTTTTGTCGTTGGGCGTGTCAAAGTTGTGAAAGTAGTAGACTCCCGAACCGCCGCCGCCGTCCAACAGGATCTGGTTGTACTTGCCGCCCGCCTGGCCCTCTCGGAGGGTGGCGATGTCGGACATCTGGATGCTGTGGTTGACGTGGGCCATATAGTCGACGCCACCCTGCAAGACGGTCAGGATCTGCACCTGCGGGTCCTGGATCATCTTCTCATCGATGCCATCGATGTACGGCAACTGGTTGCCCTCAGTGTCCACGCAGTAGTAGTATGCGTTGCGCTTCCACGTGCGCGCCTGTCCGGGGTCATACTTTTCGCAGACCCATGCCGACAAGGCCGGGCAGTCAGGGTTCTGGCGGTAGAGGATCTTTTCCCGCAGGCTCTCCATATCCTTGACGGCCGTGTTGTAGGCGGGATGGAACTCCTGCAGATAGTGCTTGGGCGCGATCCAGCGCGGGCCGACGTTGGCGTTGACCCACATGGCCAGTCGCTTGGCCGTCAGAGGCGCGGGCGCCACGTACTTGAGCTTGAGCGTATAGTCGTTGACCTTGATCATCTCGACGAGCTGGCCGCCGCCCTGGCCAAAGTCGGGCGGCTGATCGGGAAAGTCGGTATTGAGCACCAGGTCGTTCCACCAGAAGAGCACGTCGTCCACCGTGCAGGGCTCACCGTCAGACCACTTGACGCCTTCGCGGAAGTGAACGGTCCACTCGCTGTTATCAGCGTTGGCCTCCCAGGTGTCGCACAGGCCGGGGGCGATGCCCAGGCCATCATCGATCCAGCGCAGGGCCGAATGGCCATACATCCACTCTTCCATGCCGTTGCCCAGGCTGGGGTGCATGGTGCGGATGCGCCCGCCGTACTTGCCGATGCCGTTGATGACGCCCAACGTGAGGGGCACCTTGGGCAGACGGTCGGCCAGCGGCGGGAGCGTGCCGGCCTGGACCATCGCGGCGAGCTCGGGGGCTTCCTTGGACGCGACAGCAGTGGGGACAGGCGTGGCCGTGGCGGCCTGCGTCGGGATCGGCGTGTTGGTGGGGCGCGGGGTGGCCGTTGCGGCAGGCGCGGCCGGAGCCGCGGGCGCAGCGGGGGCCGCCGGGGCCGGCGCGGCGGTCGGCGTAGCCTTGGCGCAGGCCGCCAGTGCCACACCTACGGCGCCCATGGCGGACGCAAATAGGAATTCGCGACGGTTCAACTTGAGCTGCGGCATGTAATCCTCTCCTTATCCAAATGCCTAGAAAGAACAGCGATGGGCTTGCCAGGCGCGCTATCGGGCTCTGCTATCACCTCCTGTAGTATAGAGTGACAATATAGGAAAATGACGCCCGCTGCAACCGCAAAATGCGTTGCGAAAAGTCGAGCGCCACAATCCGGCCAGAAAGCTATCGCTAAGAGGGTGACAAGTCAGAGTCGAGCAAACAGGCGAAGACTGCGCCATCTGTGCCAGGCTATCTGAGGGGCGAATCGCCATGATCTGGCCTTCGCGCCATATGGAGTTGAGCCGTACGGCATAGAACCCGTGTGAGCCTAGGCCGGGTAGGGGATGTACCGCTAGAGTGAGGCTCACGACTCTGTTGCCTTCATTCTGGTTGCGCCGACCTCATGTCGGCTCATCGACGCTGATGAGACTTGATCGATATTATGCCGTAGTATAGCATCAGCAAACTGCAACTGTCAATTGTCTGTTTCCACGAATAACGTGCACCGTCTGGAGCATCGCCCGGTTCGCGGGTCGAGACTTGGCAACTCAGGTGGCGTTTGGCGCCGCCACGGCTGAGCATACGTGGATTGCGCAGGGTGGGTCAAATGCATTCGAGATCGGTTCAGCATTGCGCTGGGGGGCAAGCCCGTGGCAACCACGAGCGGCGCCGACACAATCTGGAACCGAGCAGGCATTGGACAGGCTGGCATGGTCCATTTTCAGAGTTAGGGCAGCGCATCCCGCCTCGTTGTGGTGGCGTCTCGCATCTTTGTGATGCCCTTGACCGGGTGCTATAATCGCCGCGCGCTTGAGCGGAATCAGGAGATATGAACTCTATCACACGCCGGCATCCGGGCATCAGTGTCGACAATGTCAGCAAGAGCTTTGTGCTGCACCCCGAGCGCGCCCGGTCGTTTCAGACTCTGTTCCTCAACGCCGTCCGTGGCCAGCGCGCCAGGCGCGGCGATGTGCTCTGGGCGTTGCGCGATGTATCGTTTCGCATCTCTGCGGGCGAGGCGGTGGGCCTTATCGGGCTGAACGGCTCGGGCAAGAGCACCTGCCTGAAGCTTCTCGCACGCATCATCCCGGCCTCCACCGGCAAAGTGGCCGTCTCGGGTCGATTATCGGCGCTGCTCGAACTAGGGGCGGGGTTCCACCCCGAGCTCACGGGCCGCGAGAACATCTTTCTATATGGCGCTGTGCTGGGCGTGTCGCGGCGCGATCTGACCGCTCGTTTTGATGAGATCGTGGATTTCGCCGAACTGGAGCGCTTTGTGGATGTGCCGGTCAAGTTCTACTCGTCAGGCATGTATGTGCGCCTGGGTTTTGCCACCGCCATCAGCGTGCAGCCTGAGATTCTGCTGATTGATGAAGTGCTGGCGGTGGGCGATCAGGGCTTTCAGGACAAGTGTCTGAATCGCATCCGCGCCATGCAGGCTGAGGGCGTGACGATAGTCTTTGTGTCCCACGATCTTGGCGCGGTGCAGGGCCTGTGTGAGCGCTCGCTCTGGTTCGACCAGGGCAGATTGCAGTCTGATGGGCCATCTGCATCGGTCATTGGCGACTATGTGCAGGCGCTCCATGATCGCGGGCTGCTGGCGGCAGCGCCCGTGGCGCCAACGGACAGCCCTGACCTGCCTGCGCCAGAGATCGCGCCATCTGCTCCGCCTGAACAGCTCGTGCGACGGCGACATGGTTCGTTGGTCGCGCGCATCGTGCACGCGACCTTTCGCGATGCCGTCGGTCTCTCCACCTCTTGCCTCGAGGCCCGCGCCAGCTATACGCTGGCGCTGGAATACGAGACAGACGAGGAGATTCCCGAGCCAGTGTTTGGCTTTGCGGTGCACACCATGTCGGGCCTGCACATCACGGGCACAAACTCTGCGCTGTGTGGGCAGACTCTCGTGCCGCTGAGGGACAGAGGCCTGGTGACCTTTACGATGCCAGACCTTAACCTGGCGCCAGGCGAATATGTACTCTCAGTCGCCCTGCACAGCGTCGACGAACAGCAGGCATATGATTATCAGGATCACGCCTATCCGTTCACCATCAAAGGGTCTCGGTCGCTTGCCCGGGGAGAGGGCCTGGCGTTCATCCCCGGCCAGTGGCAGCATCGTCCTGACTCCGACGGTGGGCGTGTGAGCAGAGGAGCAGGTGCATCTCGATGAGAGCGGCGGTGCGAGAGCTCTGGGCTTATCGTGAGCTAGTGCGCGAGCTGGTCGTGCGCGACCTCAAGTTGCGCTACAAAAGCTCGATATTGGGGTTCATCTGGAGCTTGCTCAACCCTTTGCTGCTGATGGTGGTGTTTACCGTGGTTTTTACCGTGATGCTCCCCAACGTCTCGGTCAGCGATTTTCCTGTTTTTCTGCTCTGTGGCCTGCTACCGTGGAACTTTTTTAGCGCTGCGGTCACAACCTCGGTGAACTCGGTGGTGGGCCACGGACACCTCATCAAAAAGGTCTACTTTCCGCGCGAGATTCTGCCCATTTCCAATGTGCTGGCCAACGGCGTGAATTTCGCGCTTTCGCTGCTGGTGCTGTTAGGGGCGGTGTTGCTCAGCGGGCGCCCCATTCTGTGGGTGATCGTCTACTTGCCGGCAGTGATTCTGGTGCAGACATTGTTCACTATGGGTGTCGCCTTTGTGTTGAGCACCGTCAATGTCTATTATCGCGACACCAGCATCATCATGGATGTGCTGATGCAGGCCTGGTTCTTTGTAACGCCGGTCTTTTACCCGATAGAGTTGCTGCCCGAGTGGAAGCAGCTTCTTGGCGTCGAGCTGCCGGTGCGCCGTTTGGTGTACATCCTCAATCCGATGGCCTCTATCGTGGCGAGCTATCGCTCCGTGCTCTATGGGGAGGTGGATGGCGGGCCGCCAGGCGCGCCTGGCTGGGACTTTATCACGCGCACGGCACTGACGGCGCTGGCGGTCTGCGTAGCGGGTTATGCAGTGTTCCGCCGCCACAGCGACCGCTTTGCCGAAGAGCTATAAGCGCTGGCGCAAGAGCTGGCGGTAGTTATCGACCAGGGTCAGGGCCTGATCGTCAATGGTTGGCCCAGGCGAAATCTGAGTGGCATATCGACTCCGCAGGCCGGGGTTGGCAGCTACATGCTCCAGCACCCTGGCAAGTTCCGCCACGTTGCCCGCCTCGAACAGCCTGCCATCCACGCCATCTCGAATGCGCTCTAGCGCCCCGATGCGGCTGGCGATAACCGGAACGCCCATATAGTGGGCCTCTTGCGCCACCATGCCAAAGGTCTCGGGCCACAACGATGGCACGACCAAATAGTCCAGTTCAGCCAGCGCCACGCCCACATCGTCAGGCGCCACCGGCCCCAGCAGGTGGATGCCAGGATGGCGCTGGGCCAGGCGCCGCAGCGCATCCGCATAGTCCGGAAAGGCGTCCAGCGGGCCGTATACGCGCAACTCGTGCTGCGGAGCTAAAGAGGCAAACGCCTCTAGCAGCACATGCACGCCTTTTTGCCACGAGAGCCCACCGAGGTAGCCAAATACAGCATGGTCGCGGTGTGCCGCTTTGGCGGGCTGGGCAGGAAAGCGACGAGGATCCAGTCCGTTGCAAAAGACGCGCAGGCGCTCGGCGGGAAAGCCCGCCTGCAGGTGCAAGTCGCGCGCGGCCTGGCTGGGTGTCAATAGCAAGTCAGCCCTTAGCGCAGATGTTTTGACATAACGGTTACGCCATCGCACCGCCGGGCTGGATGCCCAGGCGCCGATGGCCACCAGCGCCGGCGACAGGCCATGCCCGGCCAGTAAGCAGGCAGCGCAAGCAGTTGGCGAGGCGTTCAGGCATATTCGCCCACCTGGGCGGACAAGCTGGCTGTTTGGGCAGATGAACCAGTAGTCATGCAAGGTCAACACCGTTGGAAGGCCCACGCTCTGGCGGATCAGCTGCGCGCTGACCCATTGTAGGTGCTGCACGTGGAGCACTGTTGGCCGCCAGTCATGTAAAAAGCGGCCAAAGGCCCGCTCGGTGGGGCGATGCCTGTAGTTGTGCCAAAAGGCCAGCGGTGCAGGCTGTTGCCGCGGATTGGGGCGCCACGGCCGCACCATGGTAATGCCGTCAATGAGGTGTTCGCCGGCATCGCGGCGGTCATCTGTGGGGCAAAAGATGGCCACCTCATGGCCCAGCGCCACCAGCCGCTGGGCCAGCGTCCAGGTGTAGACTTCGACTCCGCCCAGATGCCGTGGGGGAAGCTGGTGCGCCACCAGGGCGATGCGTAGCGTCATGCCAGCTCACCCGATGGGCGCGCCAGCACGGCGCGATAGACCGCCTCCACGCGGTCTGCCACTTGAGGCCACGTAAATGCCCGCGCCGCCTTGAGTCGGCCGGCCTCTCCCATCTGTCGCGCGTACGCAGGATCGGTTAGCAGCGTCTTGAGCGCCGCAGCTAGGGCGCTCACATCTCCCCAGGGCGTCAACAGGCCATCCTCACCCGGCCGGACCAGGCTCTGGGGGCCGCCCATATCGGCCGCGACCACTGGTTTACCATGCTGCCAGGCCTCTAGCAGCACCAACCCAAAGGATTCAACCCGCGAAGGCAGCACCAGGGCGCTGCAATGCTGCAAGAGCCACTGCTTGGCGCCCTCGCTTACGGCGCCCAGGAGGTGAAGAGGCGCGCCGGTCTGGCAAAGGCGCCTGGCGAGGCGGCTGGCCTCGCTGCTGGGCTGGCCCGCCAGGGCCAACTGGCAGGGCACGCCCTGGCTGTTGAGCGCGGCCACAGCGCGCATCGCCGTCAGCGCGCCCTTGTCTCGGTCGACTCGGCCCAGAAAGAGGATGAGCGGATGCCCAAATCGCGCCAGGCGCGCGACCAGAGTTGGGTCTGCCGCGAGATGCTGCTCAGACGGCGGTGCCACAGCCGCGCCGACCACGTGCGCCGCTTTGGCACCGACGCCCAGGCTCAGCAGGCCCTCCCGTTCGGCTGCGCTGAGCGCCAGAACGGCGCGCGCCGAGAAAAGGACGCGGCGCTGCTGCGGCATCGCGCTGTTGCGCCAGACGCGACGCTGGCCTGGCGCCCCGACGTGCAGAAAGGGCGTCACGACATGGGGGATGCCCCTGGATTGCGCCAGAGCGTGGCCGGCAAGCAAGCATCGCTCCCACGAGATGTTAAATGTGTGCACCAGATCTGGGCGCGGTCCCTGGGCCAGTGCCTCATCCAGGCCCAAGATCCCGGGAAAAGCCCGGCTGCATCTGGTCAGGAGGGGTTCGGTGACTGGCCCCAGCAAGGTTGCCGCGAGCACCATGGCCTTGCGCTCGGCAAGTTGTCCGGTGCGCCCGAATGGTGCGGCGCGAACTGGCAGTCGCATGACAGTGACGCCATTCCCCACGGTGATCGCCTGGCCTGACGCCACAGTGCAACCCGCCCAAAAGTCCTGCTGTCGCGCAATAGCCGAGGTGACCACGGTGAGCGCGTGTCCGCGGCGCGCCAGCTCTTCGGCAAGAGCTTGCACATAATGCTCGCCGCCGCCCAGCATCGGCGCGTAGCTCGGTGTGACAAAGAGCAGCCGCATGTCAATCTGCCCCTGTGTGGGGGATGACCCGAACGGCATACACCTTGACGCCCAGCTCGCGCGCGTCGGGCCCCAGCCCATGGTCGCGCGGCACAAAGGTGTCGCTGCTTATCTGGATCTCTAGCCCAGGATCGCCGATGTTGAGCAAGTCAGTGGCTGAGCCTTGAACCTCGACCAGGGCGCCATCGCCTGGCATCGTCGTCGCGATCATCGGAACGCCCTCCACCGTGATGATCACGGCGGGAGCAGCACCATCAACTGGACGCCAGGCAGCCAGTGAAACGATGATGTCAAAGCCCGCCGGCGCGTCAGGCGCTGCCTCCGGCCAGGGAAGGCGCAGATCGGCATCGCCTGTCGTCCAGCGAAAGCTTCCCCAGACCGGGTCCTCCTCCAGACCATAAAAGCCCGAAAGCAGATAGGGATAGCTGCCAACGCCGATGGGGACGTTCAGCGCGCCGGGGAGGTCGGATGTGGGCTGCGCCAGCAGTTCATAGACATCCACCAGGAAAGATTGTCGGATAAGTTGTTCGGCGCCGGGTGGGCCGTCACTCGCGCTCAGCGTGGGGGTGTCGAAGCGCACGCCACCCACGCTCTGCAGATGGCCAAGTTCTGGTGGCAAGCGCCGCTCGCTGTCGCTGACCAGCCAGTAGACCCTTCTGCCTTGCTGCCGCGCCGCCGCGATGAGCTGCCGTATGAGCGCGCTATCGCCGGAGAGGGCCTCGGTCTGCTGCACGTTATGAACCGCGTGCCCATAGATCAGCGCCAGGGGCTGGCCGAGCTGGCGCCCAATCTGCCCGTCATCGAGCAGCAACAGCGAGTCGGGCGCTAGCAGGGCGTTCACCTGAGCGATCTGCTCCCACATCCCCTCACGCTCATTGTGTTGCAGAATCGGCAGCATGCGTTGCGCGATGCCAAAGCACAATCCCGACATCACCAACGCATAGCTGCCCCAGGCGGCAAGGCGCACGACGCCGCGATCACTCGACGGACGCGAGAGCGCGGTTGTGAGTCCGCCCACGGCCACGGCGGCGCCCACCGCCAGCGCTGGGAGGAGAGCCACCAGGGCTCGCCGCATCAGCCAGGGATGTGCCCAGGTCACCATCGGATTGACCACGCACAACAGCCCAACGCAGCCGCCCGCCGCAAGCAGCGCGCGCAACGCGCGCTGCTCGGCTGGCAACACCCAGGGCGCCAGAGCCATACCCAGCGCGCCCAGCAACAATCCCGGCCGCGTCCAGTATAGCGCCAGCCAGATCGTATAGGGCTTGACGATGGGCCCACGCGCAATCTCATAGGCTGCAATCAGCAAGTAAGCCGCCCCAATCGCAGACATCCCTATCTGCTGGGTGCGCCAACGTCGCAGCCAGCGCCAGCAACGTTGCACCGGGGCAGCGCCTCGCCAGCGACAGCCGGCTGCCACCAGCGCAGCCGCCAGCACCAAACCCCAGACCAGCAGCACCCGCACGTCGCTTCGCAGCAAGCCAATCACGCGGCTGTAGAAATAGGCGGGCGACGTCAAAATGGCCAACGTTTGGCCCAACACCAACGCTGAAGCCGAGCAGAGCCAGAGATAGCGGTCAGCTTGCTCGCTCTCCTTGCGGCTGTCCCAGGCCAGCCAGGCGAGCAACACCAGGGCCGCGAAGGCGCCCTCGAGCCGCACGAGCGGGAGCAGACCCAACGCAGCCGCCTGCGCCGTCTGTAGCGCGCGCCGCGCGCGTGAGCTGCTGGCGGCCCGGGCCTCGCCGTCGAGCCAAAGCGCGCCCAAAACGAGGGCCTGCGACAGGGGTTCGCTCAATAACTGGCGTCCGAACCAGACCTGAGGGAGCGAAAAGGCCAGCAGCGCCGTTGCCGGCACTGCCAGGCTCCATCCGCCCTCACGGCGCGTCAGACCCAGCAGGGCGATCAACGCGAGCAGCGCCAGGGCGGGGCCAGCCCAAACTACGCGCCTGACTCCCAGCGCCCAGCCCATGATGGCGCCTGCTGTTTTGGTCAGAGGCATAAAGCCGATCTCCACTTCCTGGAGATAGAGCATCGGTGTAAAGAACGGCCCCCAAAAGCGGGTGCCAGCCGGCAGGCCGACATTTTCAGGCAGCAAGAACTGGCGGGCATAGTCCTGCAGGTAATCCCAATAAGCCGTGGTGTGCGAGGGCAGGGGTAGATCGGGCCGCCGCGGGTCGAGGGGCAGCACACCGGGATCGTCATAGTGCAACGAGCCAGTGTCGGCGAGATGCGCGGCCGCCAGAGTGTAGACTGCCGCGTCGTCGGTGACCAGAAACGTTTCCGCAGGGCGTGCCAGCAGCCACGCCGCCACGATGAGCAACAGCGCCGCAGGCCAGCCCTTCCAGCGAAGCCGGGGCCGCTCCCAGCACAGCCGCGCACGTCGGGCGCCTGGCAGCACCCAGACAGCAAGGAGCAGTGCGCCGACGATGATGGCAAGCAGCCAGGGATGCAGGGCGTCTGCGGCAGCGAGCACCACGGCCAGCCAGCCGAGCGCCACCAGGCCAGTAACGACGAGCCTGCCCAGAGATGCCGTCAGGTCTCCGCCTCGCGCTACCAGCCGCCAGATGGCCCAGCCGATGGCCAGCCCCGCCACCGGAAACAGCAGATAGGCGATAGCCGCGCGAGAAAAAAAGGACAGCGGCGCAGTCATCGCCAGAACCCATCATTGCCACGGCTGGTCATCGCGTCAGCCCCGCGATGCTGCACGCGATGGCATGCACCGTCTGGGGGGCAAGCTCGGGCAAGCCCAGCCCACCCAGGGCGTTGGTCGAAAGACCGACAAAGTATGACTCGCAATCCCCACGAAACGTGTGGCCAGGCATGCGGTTGCCCTGCGCGCGGCGGGCCTGTACGGCGTCGAGAAAAGCAGGCAGCAAAGACAATTGCTCTCGAGATGCCTGCTCGCTGCTCTTGCGCCGCAGGCGCGCCAGGGCGCCTGCGGCATCGGCGTCCATCTCCAGCAGCATCTCGATCGTCAAGGCCAGCGTTCGCGCCGCGCCGTGCGCCTCTGCCTGCACCTGTGGCACGCCGTTCACCACAGATACCCAGCCCGCCTCGCCAGCCGTCAGCGCGACGTGCGGGGGGCTGCTTGCCCTGGCTTGCAGCCACCATGGCGCCGCGGATAGGCCATGGGGCGCAATGGGGGAAATGGTCGCGACCGCGTTGGCCATCAGAGCATCCGCTCGCTGGAAAGCGTCGGCGCCGGGCAGCCAGCACTTTAGGGCCACGCCCATCATGCGCGTCCAGCGGCGCCAGGTTCTGGTTCCACCGTCACCCAACACCACCAGCTGCAACTGTGGCGCGCGCTCGACGAGCAGTCCAAAGGCCTCTGTGATGAGTGCGATGCTAGGCTCCGTGGCCGGGCTCCAGGTCACAATGTACGGTATTACAGTGGCCCCTGACCCAGACGGCGAGAGGCCGGGCGCATCTTGCTGGTGCGCCGTGTCGAGTAGGAGCAGCGGCAATTCGGGCTCGGCGGCCCGTAGGAGATCATGCCAGTGGGGCTCGCACAGCAGTGCGCCGTCAGCCAGAGCGATCAGGTCGGGTGACAGGCGTGGCGTGGTGCAGAGGTCTGCCACAAACAGCACGGCTGCCTGCTGCGTCTCCCGCAGCAGCGTCACGGCCCAACTGACGCTCGCCGAGCTCGCCGGCACAACCAGCACGCGCGCGGCGACATCTTCCCGAGCAAACGCGCCCCAATCTTTTTGAGCCGAGGCGCCTGTGCGCAGCAGCTCGGATGGAGAGAGGCGCTCGCCTGCCGGCACAATCAGCGTCATCGGATGCTGACGGCTAACACTCCAGAGAACGGCCAGCATGGCCAGGCTGCCGAGATCGCGTCTCCAGCGCGGCGGCAAGGCGACGGCCAGCTCCATGCTAGTCCTCCAGCAGCCGCGCGATGGTGTGATCCCAGGTGATATTGCTCACCAGGTCCGCCCCGCGATCACCCAGCCGCCGCGCCAGATCGCGATGCTCATAGAGTTCATCGAGTCGTTGGGCAAGCTGCGCTGGCGTTTGCGGCTCGAATACATAGCCGGTCTCCCCTTCCAACACAAACTCGAGCGTGCCCCCGCTGTCCGTGGCGGTCAAGACTGGCTTATGCGCCTTCATCGCCTCTACTGTCGCCAGACCATAGTCTTCATCGACCGGCGCATAGTATGCGGCCAGGCAACGCGCATAGAGGGCGATCAGGCTTTCGTTGTCGACAAAGCCCAGAAACTGGCAGCGATCTTGCACGCGGAGGCGCACGGCGAGTTGCTGGAGGCGCTCGCTATCGATGCCGGTGCCGCAGATCAGGCACCGCACCGGCGTCTCGACCAGCGCGAGAGCCTGAATGAGCAGATCGACGCGTTTGATGGGCGCCAGGCGGCTCACCGATAGAACATAGTCACCGTAGGCTTCACAGCGCAGACGACCGTCGAGCGCCGGGGGCGGATGCAGCACGCTGGCCTCGATGCCGTTGTATTGCCAGAGTCGGCGGGCCACATTGGCTGAAATCGCGTGCACGCGATATGACTCGGCGATGGTGGTGGTGTCCATCCGGGTGACGGCTGCTCTCGTCTCGCGATCTTCGGCAGTGTTCTCCAGAAAGCCGAAAGCTGAGCCATAGAGGTCGTATGCCTGGCGCAGTTGGTGCACCAGCCAGGTCACTTTGCGCGGGTGCTGCACGGCATAGGCCGGGTATTTCAGGCATATCACCCGGTCGATCGGTTCTTGGGTGTAGGTGTGGGTGAGGCTCAGCAACCGCCACACCAGGTAGTTCTTGACGATCTCGGCGCGAGGCTCCCACTGTTGTGGAATCTGCACCAAATCCACTTCGTGGCCTCGCACGCGCAACTGCTCGCACAGGGCGCCAGCCAGAATCTCGGCGCCGCCGTATTCGAATGGCACCTGGCTGTTGCAGACGACAATGCGCATGCTACTCTTGCCCGCGATAGCCGTGGACGGCCACCACAACGTCATCTTTGCTTCGTGCCAGCTCAGACACCGATTCCAGCCCGGCACAGCGCAACAGCGCCACCAGCAGCTCTGGCGGGTAGGGGCGCACGGCGGCAAGGTCTGCCCAGACATAGCGTGCCAGAGCGCTCGTGTCAGCCGGGGGGATGGTCTCGATGACAAGGGGCGCACCGGGCGCCAGTGCGCGACACAAGGCGGTCAGCAGGTGCAAACAGGTCGCCGGATCATAGCGCCACACGCCAGACGCCCAGATGAGCCCTCCGAGCGAGTAGGCAGGCGCATGCAAGTGCCCTGGCCCGAACTCTGGCAGAGCCTGGACCGTCAGGCCGAGCGCTGTGGCTCTCTCAGCTAGCTCACCCGCGAGATCGCCTACGATGAGCAGCGGCAGCGCCTGGCCGCCTAGCTGCTCCGCGAACAGTACACGCTGCAACACAGCATCGTGGCGCTCTGGGACCACTGGCAGGGTCGGCGGCGCGCCGATGGATCCTAGCGCAGTGGCGTCTTCAAACGCGGTGGTTGGCGGGGCGCTCTCAACCGCCAGCGCCTGCAGCGCCACGGTCGCCTGATGATGGACCGTCTCCAGCCGCAGCGCTTCGCGCTCGGTGGCGGCCACGGTCGCTTCGCGAGCCACGTGACGATAGACCTCCTGCAACGCGGCCACCACGGCGTCGTTGAACTCGTTCTGCTGCTCCACTAACGGATTGATATACCAGCGCAAAAGGCGGCGGGTTATCTTTTGCAGCATCGCCACGAGCTTTGGCCCCAGTCCGCGAGGCATCTGGGGCCAACCGATGGGCAGGTGACTGTTGACCCACTGCCTGGCACGCACGCTACTGAGAGGGTCGCCAGGGCTGGTACTAGTCTCTTCTCGGCGCTCAAGGCGCCGTAGATTGATCTGGGCCTCGATGCGCGCGACAATATCGTCGGGGCTCGGGCGTTGCTCTGAGGCGGCGGGCACAGCGTCGTCTGCCTGCCTTTGCTGCAGCATCATCAGCGATCCAGCCCGAGACGAATGAACTGCTCGGCCGGGGCGTCATTGGCCGCCATGAGGCTGCGCAGATGATCGATCATCCGCTGTTCTATGGCAGAGTCGGCCATGCCCTGCGCCTGGCCGGGGTCAGCCCACAAATCGTATAGCATCGTGCCCAACTGCCTGGCCAACAGATCGCGGTTGGCCGGCTGTATCGCGGGAATGCGCAACACCGGCGCCTGTTTGGTAAAGGGCAGGGGGGGCGCCAACTCGGCGGCGCGCAACTCTTCGGGCGTAAACAGGCTGCGCATGTGCGTTGGCATCAAGGTGTACTCGTACAACGGCATGTTGGCCGGCGACGCCGGTCCTCGCATGTAGACATAACGACCATCGGTAACATTCACATGCCCACCAAAGATGCCAAACAGGCCGGCTGCTCGCACCGGCGCATCGTGAGCGATGGTTCCACCTAGAGGCGCGCCCTGCATGGCCATTGGTAGCGGGGCTCCAAAGTAATCCAACAAAGTGGGCGCCAGGTCGATGGTCTGCACCAGCGAATGGGCGCGGCTGCCGCGGACGCCGCTACGCGGGTCCCAGATGAACAGGGGGGTATGGGCGACCTCGCTGTAAAAGGGCATCACGCATTTCGCCCACCAGTCGTGTTCGGCCAGCAGAAAACCATGATCGGTGTTGACGATCAGCATGGTGTCTCGCCACAGATCATAGCGATCCATGGCCGCCAACACGCGCCCCAGGTTGCGATCGCACATGGTTAGCAGGGCGGCATAGTTGTTGCGACAGCGGATGATCTCTTCGTCCGACTCGTCGACCGGACGGTACTCGGGCCAGTCAAAGTCGGGGCCGTCATAGCCATCCGGATAGAGCGCCTTGTAGTGCGGCTGAGTGAAAAATGGCTCATGCGGATCAAACGTCTCGACCTGCAAAAACCAATCGTCTGCCCTGTGATTCAGCTCCAGAAATGCCAGCGCTTGATCAAAGGTGCGCGTTTGGGCCTGGTCTTGCTCGTGAGTGATAAACTGCCGATTGACGCGGTCCTGGGCGCGAGTGTCGGTGTTGACGGGAGACACCTGGCCCACCAGTGGCTTCCAGCGATCGCCCTCCTGGCCGCGGACGATGCTCCACGTGCTGTAACGCTGGTGATAGGTGGCGCCGCCATCTTCCCAATAGTGCTGATGATCAGACACCAGGTGCGTGTGCACGCCATGAGCAGCCAGCAGGGCCGGCATCGAGTCATCAAAGGGCTCCAGCGGCCCCCAGCTACGATGCAGGAGGTTATAGCGGCCAGTATGCAACTCGCGACGCGCCGGCATGCAGGGCATCGACCCGACATAGCTGTTCTCAAAGACCACTGTTCGCTCTGCCAACTCGCAGAAGCTGGGCGCCTGCACCCAGCCATTGCCGTAGCAGGGCAGATAGCGGCGATTGAGCGAGTCGAACATCACCATGATAGCCTTCATTGGCAGGCATTCCCCTGTGTGGCAGGTGCAAAGGTGTGGCTGTGATCGGCGCAGGCTCAGCCTCTGAACTGCACCGGGCGCTATGGCGTGATGAGCTCGATTGCTGGCGCGAGCTGCTGATAGACCGCGATGGTGGCGCGCGCTGTGGCCTCCCATGAAAAAGTGGCTGCGCGGAGCAGGCCACCCTGGCGCATTTCATCTCGCAGGCTATCGTCGCCCGCCACCTGGGCCATAACGGCCGTCATGCTCTCGCGATCATTCGGGTCAAAATAGCGCAAGACGTCGCCGCCCACCTCGGGTAGGCTCGATGTGCTGCTGGCGCATACCGGGCTGCCACAGGCCATCGCCTCTAGCACTGGCAGGCCAAAGCCCTCATAGTGAGAGGGCTGGGCTGTCAGGAGGGCGCCGCCATAGAGCGCCACCAGGTCCTCCTCGGTGACATAGCCGGGCATCAGCACGCGCCCACTCCAGGGCAGGGCGGTGATCTCGCGCATAGCGTCCTCGAATAGCCAGCCACGGGCCCCCACGACGACCAGCGATGTGGCGAGGCCGCGCTCAAAAAGCGGCCCACAGGCTGCCGCCAGCGCGGCGATGTTCTTGCGAGGCTCGAGCGTGCCCACGGCCAGGATATAGCGCCCTTGCAGGCTGAACTTCTCACGGACTGCCGCGATGGCCTCTGCGCTGGCGGGCGCAAAGTGAGGCGCGGCTGCCTCTGGCACCACACTGATCTTGTCGGCGGGCAGCCGATAGCGTTCCACGAGATCGTCGCAGGTGGCCTGCGAGACGGCAATGATGTGATCGGCGCGTCGGCAAAAGAGTGGCATGGCCGTCTTGAGATAGAGATAGTTGGCCGTCTTGTGGTATTGAGGCAGCCGCTCAAAGACTAGATCATGGACCGTCATCACCGTGGGCGCGGCCACGGGCGGCAACAGGTGCTCGGTGGCGTGAAACACCTGCGCGCCGGGCGCGAGGTTGCGAATCTTTAGCCCCACGCTTTGCGCTGCAAGGACTGCCGCGCGCCACGGGCGATATCGCAACCGCGTGCCATAGACCTGATGGCCATCGAGCCCGGCCAACGGACCGCACTTGCCAAGGCCATTTTGAAACAGGGCGAGCTGTGGCCCCAACAACGGCGCCAGTGCGCGCGCCAGGCTGCCCGCATAGCGGCTCAAGCCAGCTTTGGCGTGCACCGCCGCCGAGACATCGCAAACTATGCTCATGGCTGCACGTCCAGATCGAAGGGGGCCTCGTCGCGAGCCGCCAACACCTCTTCAGTTCCCGCAGTTTCCATATCCAGCGCCAGATTGCCCACTTTGTTGCCTCGCATCGCAAAGCGCTCCGCCGCCCGCTGATCTCCCGCTCGATAGGAGGCAATCAAGGCGCGCAAGTCCCTATCCAACAGCTTGCGCCTGATCTCTGGATCGGCGACCCGCGATGACATGGCGCGGATGGCCTCGATTGTGTCAGACAGCCATTCGTCAGTCAGCGCATAGCCGGGCAGAAGAGACACCGCCATGCTCTCGTACCCCACCTCGCGCATCGCTTCAGCCAAGGCGCGCACGTCAGCATGGAGCGCAACCGGCCGGCCCAGAGCCTGACCCAACTCGGCGATCATGGCAGAGCGCCGCGCCCAGGTGGCCCCGGTGGGCTCCCCCGAGGGAGCGATCAGGTCCGCGACGCGCAGATGCCCCCCGGGCACCAGCACGCGCCATAGCTCTTCTAGCAGGGTGCGATAGCGGGCGACAGGTGTCTCGCGTAGCGAGCCGTTAATGACACACAGGTCCACCGAGGCATCGGCCAGGGGCAGGTGGCGTGGGCGAGCGCACAGACGCTCAATAGGTAGCCTGGCGCTCAGCTCAGCGCACGTGTCCAACGCAGAGCGCGCATAGCTCGCCAGCACCACCAATCCGCCCGCCTGCAAAGCCTCTTGAGCCAGCAATTCCACCAGACGACCCGCGCCGACGCCCAGCACCAGGGTGATGCCAGAGAGGCCCACGCCTCGCCATAGATCATTGCTCTGCTCACTATCGGTCATGGGGCGACACCTGCCTGTTGCTCTTGCACAGCGCTCATGTTAGGTTTAGCCCATCCTGATGTCAAATGCTCCACGAGCTCACTTTGACGCCAGGGTAGGGAGCGACTAGGATCAAGTCTATCTGGCGCAGACGCGACGGTTCCCAGTTTATACGACGGAGGGGAGAGGCATGGCGATTCTTGGGTCTCATCACATTGCGCTCAAGACGACAAACTTTGCGGCGATGAAGGCGTTCTACACGGAAACTCTGGGGTTTCCCATTGCAGGCGGCATCCCTGGCTCTGAGATCTGTTTCATCGACATCGGCGGCACCACCATCGAACTGCTGCCCCTTGCCGAGGGCGAGGCAGCCAAGTCGCCCGTAGGGTTCGTGCATCTGGCCTTTGAGGCCGACGATGTCGATGCCACCTACGCCGATCTGGTGGGCAAAGGCGTCTCGTTCTTTGTAGAGCCGCGCGGCGTGGGAGACATCCGATTGGCCTTTTTCAAGGATCCGGACGGCAACGAGCTCGAGATTTTCCAGAGCCCAACGCTCACCTGGAACTGAGGCTGGCAAGACGGGGCATAGCACCGCGGGCCGGTCTGCCTGGCCGGCCCGCGGTGATTGAGGCACTGTATGGTTAGGGCCAGATGCGAGCCAGCGAGGCAGCCGTAGCCTGCACCGCCTCCGCGGGCGCAAGTGCCCGCACCCAGTCAGAGAACGGTTCGACTATTACCGGCCCGTCATAGCTCATATCGGCTAGCGCCTGCATGAACGCCGCGATGTCGATGACGCCCGTCTCACCGGGCATGCGGCGCACCAGGTCTTGCTGCTCGGTCACCGCTACGCCGGCCGGGGCGTCATTCACATGCACCAGCACCACGCTCTCATTGCTCAAGGCCGCCAGCTCGCCCAGATTGCTGCCGGTGGTGTACCAGTGCCAGGCGTCGAGCAAAATGCCCACGTTAGGTTGGGCCATGGCCTCGATGAGCGTAAATAGCCCGGCCTGGTCATAGATAAAGGGATAGCGCTTGCCCGCGCGGCTCGGCAGCGGCCCCACATACTCTAGCCCCAACCGAATGCCCGCCCGGCCCAAAACGGCCGCTGCGGCCCCCAGGCGGTCGCGGTGCAGCGCCAGGTTCTCCTCATAGGGTAGCGTGTCGCTGGCGGGCAGCAGCCAGGTGGCCACCCGATCACACCCCAGCGTGACGAGGTCGGCGGCATAGGCCGGCAGCGCCTCCAGACCACGCTCAAAGGCCTCGTTGGTGGTGCGAAAGTCGACGGGCAGCCCGGCATTGGCAGCCCGCAGCCCAGACGCGGCCAGCATTCGGGCCGCCACAGTGGGCCCGCCAACCTCGGCGATCTCGCTCTGTTCTATCGAGATGCCCTCGAACCCATTGGCACGGGCCAGGGCTATCGTCTGCCCCAATCCCACGCGTACGCCAATGGGGCCAGTTGCCAGTGCTCTATACATGTTGCTTTATCCCTCGGCTAGAATGGAGTTGTTTCACAATCAGGCGAAATAGCTGTCAAAGCTCTCACAGGCGCGACCAGTCGACTTGCGCGCCCAATAGACGTTGGTGCGAAAGAGGCTCTCAAAAGTGCCGGCGTCAGACCAAAAGCCATCCAACAGCGCCCAGCGCAGCATGCCGCGCTCGATGTAGGCGTTATTCACATCGGTGATCTCGAGCTCGCCACGTCCCGAGGGTTTGATCGTGCGAATGATGTTGAACACGTCGTGATCATAGAGGTACAGGCCGGTGACCGCATAGCGACTCTGGGGCAGGCTGGGCTTTTCCTCGATCCCGATGATTCGCGCGGGATCGTCGGCCGCGAACACTGGCACGCCAAAGCGCTCGGGGTCTGGCACCTCGCGCACAAAGACCATCGCGCCCTGATCAAAGCTAGCCACTGCCGCGCCAATCGAGGCGTCGGTGGTGTTGTCGCCCAAAATCACCGCCAGGCTGCCGCCATCGCTAAAATCCTCGCATAGCCGTAGCGCATCAGCGATGCCACCCTCTGAATCTTGAAAGGCATATTCGAGGTGGGTGACGCCCAGTTCCTTGCCATTCTTGAGCACACGCATGAAATCGCCCGCGTGGGGGCCGCCGGTGACGATCAGAATCTCGGTGACGCCGGCCTCGACCAGCGTGGCGATGGGATAGAACACCATCGGTCTGTCATACACCGGCAAAAGGTGTTTGTTGGTGGCATAGGTGAGAGGATAGAGGCGAGAGCCGAGCCCGCCAGCGAGAATGACGCCTTTCATGTTTCGTTGCTCCTCATAGAGTGCGCCCGGCGCCGCGACGCGCGACTACCAGGCCGTATAGCCGCCATCGACGAGCAGTAGGTGGCCGTTCACCAGCGCAGCCGCCTCAGAGACGAGAAAGTGCACAGCGCCGAGCACGTCATCGGTGGTGCCAAAGCGCCCGGCGGGAATGCGTGGCAGATTCTCGGCGATGAAGGCTGCATCGCCAAACATGCTGGTGGTTAACGGCGTGGAGACAAAGGTCGGCCCCACGGAATTAAAGGTCAACCCGTGTGGCGCCAGTTCGACCGCAAACGCCCGACACAGATGCGCCAGCCCCGCCTTGGTGATGGCATAGATCGAACGGTCGTGCATGGCCACGGTGGCGAGCTGCGAGGCCACGTGGACGATGCGCCCGCGCCCCTGGGGCGCCATCGCGCGTGCCGCGGCCTGCGTCAAGAAAAAGGCTCCCTTGAGATTGACTGCCACCATCCGATCCCAGTCTGACTCGACATAATCCAGAACTGGCTTGCGGATATTCATGCCCACGCTGTTGACGAGCCAGTCCAACCGACCAAAGCGCGCCATGGCCTCGACCATCATAGCCTCGATGGAGGCCACCGCGGTGATATCGAGGTCCAGACAGGCGACCTGGCGCCCTGTGTGGCGAATTGCGGCAGCGACCTCCTCGGCGTGGCCGCGTTGCGCGGGCAGGTCGGCGATGACGATGTCGGCCCCGGCGGCCGCCAGGCCGGTTGCGAGGGTCTGGCCAATGCCGCCGGCCCCGCCCACGACGAGCCCAACAGTGCCAGAGAGATCAAATGATGCGCCGGGCATAGCGATCCTTTCAGCCAGGAATCTGCTGCATCATACGCAACTGCGCCGCTACTGTCCAGCGCGCATGGCCTGCGCATCGCGTCTGGCGTCAGACTTGACTGTAACTGCGGCGAGTGCTAGCATATAGCTATTAGGTGAGGCTCTAACCTGGAATTAGGCTTTGCCAATTAGTGCTATCGGAGACCAATGGAACGTCCAACGCCGACGGTGGAAGACTATTTGGGGGCCATCTATACCTTATCGCGCGATGAGGAGCCGGTCATTGGGCGCAAGCTGGCTGACTGGATGGAAGTGTCGGCGCCCACGGTGACAGCCACAGTGCAACGCATGGTGCGCGATGGGTGGGTGGTGATGCGCGATGACAAGACCATTCACCTGACCGAGGCTGGGTTGGATATGGCCACCTCGGTGGTGCGCCGCCACATGCTGACCGAGCTGCTGCTGGCCAGGGTATTGGGGGTGCCGTGGGCGCGAGTGCATGCCGAGGCAGACCGCATGGAGCATGGGCTCTCAGCCGATATTGCCGCACGCGTGGCCGACCTGATGGACGACTCGAACCTGTGCCCACATGGCAACCCGCTGCCCGGCTATGAGCACGAGGCCAGTCGTTTCGCACCGCTGCTTGATTGCCAGCCGGGCGCGCAGTACACTGTAGCTCGGGTCCACGAAGAGGTGGAGCGGAATGCGGAACTGATGCAGTTCCTCGAAGCGCACGGCGTGGTTCCCGGTCACCAAGTCACCATGAGTGAGCTGCTGCCGTTCAACGAGACGGTGACGTTGGCAACAGAGCTGGGTGAGGTCGTTCTGGGGCTCGCAGTGGCCCAGTATCTGTGGGTGTATCCGCCGGGAGAGTAACAGGGGTGATACTGCGCTGAGGCCGGCATTTTGTGCTGTCCTGGCGTTACAGCAGGAGGGGAGCAGATGGCAACCGGACGCACGGCATGGGTGGGCGTTGACCTGGGCGGAACCAGCATGATGGCGGCGGTGGTCGATGTGGAGGCAGGCCGCGTCTTGGGTGAAGCCAAGCGTCGCACCAAGCGCGAGTTGGGCGCCCCCGCAGTGACAGAGCGACTGGCCGGGTGCATTCGCAAGGCTATCACTCGCGCCGGGTTGAGCCCCAAAGATGTGCGTGGCGTCGGGGTCGGCATTCCAGGGCCGGTCGATCCGGGGCAGGGGAGGGTGGTGCGTTGCGTCAACCTGGGGGACTCTTGGGATAACTATGCGCTGCAAGAGACGCTAGAGCGTCTCACTCATCTCAAGGTTACCATTGACAATGATGTGAACGTGGGCGCAGTGGGCGAGCATCGCTTTGGCGCGGGGCGCGGCGCCGACGATATCGTGACCATGTTCGTGGGGACGGGCATTGGGGGCGGGCTGGTGCTGGACGGCAAATTGCGCACTGGCTTTCGCTATTCGGCGGGAGAGGTGGGCCACATGGTGCTGGTGGACGGCGGCCCTCTGTGCGGTTGTGGCGAGCGCGGCCATGCCGAGGCGTTGGCCAGCCGCACGGCCATCGAGCGGTATATCGTGGAGGCGCGCGCTGTTGGTGGCGCCAGCGAGGTCGACGCCGAACCTGCGCCGGTCGCCGCGACGGATCAGGAGCAGATCACGTCTGGCGATCTGTTAGTGGCGCTGGAGGCCGGCGACGAGGCTGTCCGAGCCGCAATCGCGCTGGCTCAGCATTATCTTGGATTGATGGTGGCCAACTGTGTCAACATCATCGACCCGGAAGTTGTGGTGATTGGTGGCGGCGTGCTCGAAAAGCTAGGCGACGCTTACCTGGAGCCGGTGCGCGCTGTGGCGCAACAGCACTTTATCAACAAGGACAACATCGACAGTGTGCGTATCGTGCGCGCCGAGCTGGGTGATCACTCGGGCGTCATCGGCGCGGCTGTGTTGGCCAGCCAGCGACTGGCTTAGCGCAGTAAAGAGCACTGGCGACTGACGCTGCCAAACCATCTCAGCCATTGGGCGGCGGGGCTTTCTGAGCAGGGGAGCCCCGCCTCTTTTGCGCCTCGTTGGGGGTCAATCCATAGGTCGACACCATGTCGGCCAGGCGCTCCTCGTCCGTCTCCCAGGCATAGACCACGCGCGTGGTGTCAGGATGTTGGTGCCCCAGCAGCGCGGCGACCCATTCCAGCGGCATGCCCTCGTCCAGCAGGTCTTGGGCGCGACGGTGCCGGAGAGAGTGGGGGGAGGTGTTGTCATAGAGCCCTTCGGCTTGAGCGGCCTTTTTGACGAGCTGCCAGGCGTATTGGGGTGTGATGGCGCTCGTGGGGCCGACCCCGCTCATCCTCTCGTTCAGGTTGTCATCGTCAGCGACATCTGCGGCGCCCTTGCCGCGCCCATGCGAGATGAACAGCGCGGCATAGGGGCTATCATCGCGTTCGCGGCAGTACGCTTGTAGCAACTGCTGGCTTTCCTCCGAGAGGAACACGGTGCGCGGCTTGCCGTTCTTGGTCACTGTGAGGCGCACCTTGTGCGCGCGGCCGTCCAGCACATCTTCACGGGTGAGGGCCAACGCTTCGCTGATGCGCAAGCCGGTGTCATAGAGCAGGCACATCAAGGCGCGATTCCGCAGCAGCGCCAGCCGACGCGGACCCAGCGCAGCGGGCAGGGGCTGCCGCATAAAGTGCGTGATAACGCGCGCCACGTCAGGGTCGGTGCGACGCTGTTGATAGCCGGTGCGTCGCGACCCTCGGCCGCTGTCGATGCGCCGCAGCATACGGTCATACGATACGCCGGCGGGCAGCAGGGCGTGCAGATCCAGCCAGTTAAGCAGACGCTTGGCCGCCACCAGATAGGTGCGCCCGGTGCGGGTGGCCCGCGCCTCACCGTGCGCGCGGGCGCGCAAATCAGGATAGCGGTCGCGCAACCACACGCCAAACTGCTGGAGCGTGTCCTCATCGATCAGGCTCAGATCGAGATCGCCTGTAGCCGGTTGTGCTTCTCGTATGAAGGCGAACAGGGCGTTGATGCCGCAACGGTAGGTGCGTTTGGTCAGCGGTGATAGCTCCAGCGCTCGCAGCATCTCATCGGCCTGCGTCGCGAGTGCGCCTCGTCCCTCGATGGGCGTCAGGGTAGGGGCAGCAGGTTCGGCGGTCATGGTCGGGCTCCTTATCCATTGACATGAATAGTTTATTTAATCTTTAATAAATAATATAACATAAAAGGCGCTCTGTCAAGCCTTTGGCAGGCAATCTGGGGGCTGGACCCCTGCTTTGCGACCCCTCTCGGCGCATGGAGCGCGAGAGAGGTCGCAAAGCAGGCGCAAATCGGCTTGGCGCACGCTGCGGCGGATGCTATACTGACCGTAGAGATCTTGGCCAGCGTTGTGTTTCGCGGACAGTGCTATGTGAGGAGTTGACGATGAGTTTGTGGGACACACTCAAGAGGGCTTTGGGTGGTGGATCGACCGGAAGCGGCCGCGGCCCTGCTGGCGACCCTGACGCTCTCATGCTCTATGTCAGGTGCAACAACTGTCGCGAGAACGTGGCTGTGCGCCTCAACAAGCGAAATGACCTGGTCCGCGAAGACGACGGCCCTGGCGTTTTCTTTGTGCGCAAAGAAGTCATGGACAACAAGTGTTTTCGCCTGATGCGCGCCGAGGTCTGGTACGACGCCAACTATAGCATCGTCACGGCCGACGTCGAAGGCGGTGTCCTGCTCACCCCGCAGGAATACGAGAATGCGCGCGACCCCGGCGGTGAGGTTGGCAGCTAGTCGCCGCGCCCTAGCACAATGCAAGAGACCAGCGGGCGCCCGCTGGTCTCTTCTTCTTACTAGCCCGTCATTATGTCAACTTAGGCGCCGGCTTCGTAAGTGAGGATGATCGCCTGGGCGATTTCCTTCATCGACTTGCGGGTGTTCATCGACATCTTTTGGATGCGACGGAACGCTGCCGACTCGGTCAACCCCTGCGTATCCATCAAGATGCCCTTGGCGCGATCCACCAGCTTGCGCGTCTCGAGCTGGTCTTCGAGATCATCGACATGTTTCTGTAGCTCTTTGAACTCGCCAAAGCGCTGTAACGCGATCTCAATGGCCGGCGCCAGATCAGCCTCCTGAATGGGCTTGACCAAATAGTTCACTACGCCTGCTTCCTTGGCCCGGTCGATCAGGTCTCGCTGGCTATACGCGGTGATCAACACCACCGGCGCTATGCGCTCCTCGGTGAGGTGCTTGGCGGCCGTGATTCCGTCCATGTCCGGCATCATGATGTCCATCAACACCACGTCGGGGCGCAACTCACGTGCCAGGCTCACGGCGCTACGGCCGTCGCCAGCCTCTCCGACCACCAGATAGCCCAGATTACTGAGCATCTCTCGCAGGTCCATGCAAATGACAGATTCGTCGTCAGCGATGACAACGCGAATGCGCTCCAATTCAGCACCTCCGTGGACTATTTAGCAAACTCGATGACCGCTCTGGTGATTCCCTCCGACCTTGAGATGGAGAACGTGCCGCTCAGGTCACGCTCCACCATATTGCTCACGATGCGCAGGCCGAGGTTGGCATGCATTGCCAGGTCAAACCCATCTGGCAGTCCTTGACCATCATCACTAACAATAATACTGGCTTTATCGCCGTGGTCAACTAGCTCGACGCCAATGGCGCCCTTGCTTTGAGACGCCATGCCATGCTCGATGGCATTTTGCACGAGTTCGTTGATGACCAACGTGCAACGCGTGGCCTTTTCTGCCGGCAGCCAGATGCTGGGCCCCTCGACCCTCAGCACGATCTGCTGATCGGGCGCGATTAGCCCCTGCTGCACCTGAAAGAGAATCCGATGCGCGACGTCTTCGAGATCGATGGTGCCCTTGTCGTTCTGCGACAGGAACTCGTGCACCACGGCCATACTCATGATGCGGTTGACCGTCTCGCCCAAAAGCTGGCGCGTCTCGGGGTGACTGGCGCGCCGCGCCTGCATGCGGGTGATCGACGCGATAACCTGAAGGTTATTCTTGACGCGGTGATGCACCTCTTGCAGCAGCGACATGCGGCTGGCGAGCTCGGCTTCGGTGCGCAGTCGCTCGGTGTCATCGTGCACCATGATGAACGCTCCACGCGTGCGCGAGGTGCGGTGTTTGTTGGGGGGTCTCTTCACAAAGCCATAGTAGCCCGGCTGTGAGCGAACTGGCGCCGCCTTGCGCACATAGATGCGCCCATGCTCCTGCTGTTGTAGCTCGATGCACATGCGTTCATTGATGGCCTTTAACGCCATCTGATGATCCACCGTGTCCAGCTCGCTCAGGCGGCGCCCGATCAGGCTATCGCGATAGCCTAGGTTGCGGTACAGCTCGGCAGCGATGCCGCTCATGTACTGAATGCGTCGGTCGGTGCTGACATAGATGATGCCGTCGTGCTCGCCAAAGGGCGTCAGGTTTTCGGCGCCGAGCAACTCGCCCCGAGCCACCATTTCGGTGAACAGCGTCAGGGCGTGCTGAAAGACTCGACTACGGCGCCGATGCCGCTCATGTTGCAGCCAATAGGCATCTTTGACGAGGTAGGCAATTAGCGCGCCTTGATCGTCCCAAATCGGAAAGTACTGCCGCGCCACGTTTGCCCCGCGCACCGCCACCGTGCGCACCAGATAGCGTGACACCAACACCTGCCACCAGCCTGGCTCGCGATCCTCAGCCGGAAGGGCCTGCCCCACCCTGCTCTCGGCATAGAGCGCGGTGGCTGAATGCGGCTGCGCCTGTGCGACGACAAACAGGCGCCCCTGGCGGTTGCGACAGGCCAACAGGAGATCAGCTCGCGCCAGGTCGCACAGCAAGCCAAGATCGCCGATGATTTTTACCAGTTGATGCCGCGCCGGCTGGCCGAGGTTGGCGCGATCAAGAGCATGTTCAGGTTTCATACCGCACGATTATAGCACAATGCGAGCGCGTCGCGTTCTCCCTTTGTGGCTCGTGCTGTGCTCTGCTATAATCGCAACGGTCGCTGCGATCAGACTGATGGACGACAGCACTCTAGAGCAGGCTACTGGAGAAAAGTGAGATAGAATGCGATATATCATCATCGCCCTCAAAGGCGTGGTCTATGGCATCACGCACATATTGCCCGGCCTAGGGGGCGGCATTGCCCTGCTGATGATGGGCATCTATGAGCCCTTTGTCGAAGCGGTGGGCAACTTTTTCACCGATCGCCAGAGTTGGGGCCGATACCTGCGTTTTCTGATACCCCTGGGCGTGGGCATGATCATCGGCATCGTGCTGGCTGCCAAGATTTTGGCTGGCCTGTTTGAGAGCTATCCGACGGCCACCAATGTGTTCCTCATGGGACTGCTGTTAGGTACGATTCCCGGCATTATTCGGCTACACGGCGATATGCGGCCGCGAGTCGATCGCATGGTTGCGGCTGTGGTAGGCATCGCCGTGGTGATCGGGCTCAACGTGCTCGAAGCGCGCATCTCTGATGGCAGCGGTCTAACTCTGGCAGACCTGAATCGACTGCCTGGCGCGGCGTATAACCTGCTCATCAGCGTGCTGGGCGGCGGCGCCAGCGTAACCCCTGGCCTCGATGGTTCGATGGTGCTGATCTTGGGGGGCACCTACAAGCCCATCCTCGATGTCGTCAAGCACCCTATGCAGTGGTTGGCAAACTGGATTCCCCTGACCTGCACCGCGCTGGGCGTGGTGGTAGGCATAGTCGCTTTTTCCAAGAGCATTGACGCCCTTATCAAGCGTTCGCCCAGCCTGGCCTATTACGGCGTGCTGGGGCTGGTGCTGGGCTCGGTGTGGGCGCTGAGACCCACGCAGGCGCCCAACGTGGCCTGGTGGGTGTTGGTGCTGGCGCTGCTGGCGGGCATCGCTGTGGCCGTAGCGCTCGGCGGGCGCGAACCAGAGGTAGAATAAGCGAGGGCAAGTATGACGCTGGCGCAACCCAGATTAAGCTACGACTATCCCGAGCGCTTGCCAGTGGCCGTGGTGGGTGCAGGCGATCATTGCGCCCGGCACATCCTGCCCTGTTTGCGGCACCTGCCGGTCGATCTTGTGGCGATGGCCGAGGCCGACCGCCGCCGCGGCATGAACACGGCCCGACAGTTTGGCGCGCAACGCTTTTATCCCGACTATGAGACTCTGCTCGACAAAGAAGACGTCAAAGCCGTCATCGTCTCATTGCCTGACGCTGCCAATGCGCCCTCGCCCTACCCCCCTGTGGTGGCAGCGGCCCTGGCCAGCGGCGCGCATGTGTGGGCCGATGCCCCCGCCGCAGGCGCAGCCATCGATGTTACCAAACAGTACACCGACAGCGCCATCAAGGGGCGCGTCTATCTCATGGCCGGCTTTCGCCGATCGTTCATGCCGGGCTATGAGGCGCTGCGAGCGCTGATTGAGTCGGCCAGGCTCAAACCCACCGCCTACGCGCTCTGGTCCGCTCTGCCTGATCTGGCCGTTGCGGATTCGATCGATCAGGGCGCGGATCTGGTCTCTCGGTTGATGCACCCGCTAGGGTTGCTTCTCGATCTTTTCGGTGAGCCCAAGTCCATGCAATGGGTCTGGCACCCCGAGCAGGGCGGCGTCGCGCTAATGCAGACCTATGCGTCGGGCCTGGTGGGCACGGTGCAGGGCGTATTTGCGACTGGGGCTTCGCCGCGAGAGACACTCCAGGTGCAGGCTGGCGGCGTCAGCCTGTCGGTTCTGGATGGCGTCGAGTTTGTGCAAGAAGGCGCGTCGATAGCGCTGGCAGCGGGCGCCGAGCACATTCCGCCGACCGGCATGCTGGTGCGTCGTCCTGGGGTCGCCACCGGCGCCGCCCTGGGGTTGGAGGCGAGTGGGTATTTGGGCTCTTTGCGCCTGTTCTGTGAGTCGCTGTTGGCGGGTAAGCCGGTGCCGCGCATGAACATCATGCAACTGCTGCACTTGATGAATGTGCAGGCGTCGCTCCGCGCGGGCCGTGAGCGGCAGTGGGTTACTCCCTGACAGGGTTGCTGCGATAGGAGGATCTCGCCATGAAAAGACCTTTTCCGCTGGGTGTGAGTGCGATGCCTGATCAGGTGACGTCTCTGGCAGGCTATTACGATTTCATCGAGCCGCCTGGGTCGCGGGTGCTGGCGGGCCTGGTGGGTGATGCCGGCTATGCGCCCCACAAAGCGCTTTTGGAAGCTAGCCCTCTGCCTGTAAAGGCATTCAACGTGCTCTTCCCCTCCGAGCTCAGGTTGGCGGGCGATAAAGTTGACTGGGAGCAGGTCGAGCAGTATCTCGAGCGTGTGGTGTCTCGTGCCGCCGATTTGGGCGCGCGCGTGCTCGTGTTTGGCAGTGGCGGCGCGCGCAGCGCGCCCGAGGGCTTTTCTAGGGCGACGGCGTGGGGGCAGCTCGTGCGCGTGTTGACCTTGGGGGCGCGTTTTGCCGATCCTCGCGGCATCGTCTTTGCCGTGGAGGGGTTGCGGCGCCCCGAGTCGAACATGATCAACAGCTTTACCGAGGCACTACAACTGGCTCGCGACGTGGATCGCCAGAGCGTGCGTGTGCTGGCCGACATCTTTCACTTTGTGGAAGAAGGCGAACCGCTGGCAGATATCCGTGAGGGAGCCGATTGTTTGGTGCACGTGCATTTGGCCGGCGAAGAGCGACGCTACCCAGGCTTTGGCCGATATCCCCTGCGCGAACTATTCGACGTGCTGACCGAGGTTGGCTATCAGGGCGGCGTGTCCATCGAGTGCCGCTGGGGCGACGACCTGGCCTCTGAGGCGCTCTACGCAGCCGGGTATCTAGACGCCCTGCTATCGTAGCAGCGCTATCCTACCTGACAGCTGCAGGCTGGCCCAAAACTGAGCCGCCCGCTCGCTTGAGCTGCTGATCTCAAGTGAGCGGGCGGTTTGTTGGTGGTAGCTCAGGCCAGGGCTCAGGCCCAGGGATCGATCACGTCGTCTGTCTCGTCTCTGTCGACCTCTTGGGGCTTGGGCTTGGCAAAGACGTTTTTGAAGAATGCGTTCAGTTTGGTCTCGAACTCTTGCCCGATGGTGGGCCAGTCGGCCTCAGGCGTGGCTCCGACCACCCGCGCAATGCCGCGCCGACTGGAGCGCTCTACTGCCTTGCCGATCTCGTCCCACTCAGCCTCTTCGCCCGCTCCGACGGCCTTGGCGGCGGTGCGCCGAGCGGCGTCATCCGTCTCGCGCCCAATGGTTTTCCAGTCGGCATCCTCATCGGCGCCTACCGTGCGCGCCGCCTCGCGCCGCACCTGTTCTCCCATCTGGGCAAAAAGTGCGCGCCATTCCTCGGCGCTCGTCCGTTTCTGGGTGTCCTTATCGCTCATTATGTCATCCCCTCCTGCCTGCATGCGGTTATCTATTCCCACTACGCCGGCATAGACAAAGGGTTGCACTCGGTAGTCAGGGCGCGCCATCACCGTGGGGCTCGCTGGAATTATCGACGTCCTGATCCAGTTCGCTCATCTCGCCGGTTACCGTGAACACCACTCGTTCGCAGATGTTGGTCACGCGGTCGGCAGCGCGCTCCAGATTGTGGGCCGCCCACAGCAAATAGTTGGACTGCTCCATGTTGCGCGGGTTGCTGAGGATGAGCGCTAACAGCTCGCTGTTGACCTGATTGTAGAGATTGTCCACCAGGTCGTCTTCGCGCGGGATGGCGCGCGCCAGCTCGACGTCGCGTCGCAAGAAGGCATCAATGGCGCGCTCGAGCATGCCCATCGCTAGCTCGGCCATGCGCGGAATATCCATGATGGTTTTGATATGCGGCTCCAGGCCTATCAGCATGGTGATTTTGCCGATGCCCTTGGCATAATCGCCGATTCGCTCTAGCTCGGTGACAATTTCCAGCACGGCCGCGAGAATGCGCAAGTCGCCTGCCATGGGTTGCTGGGTGGCAATCAACACCAGCACGTCAGACTCGATGGCAAAGCGCTTTTTATTGATTTCGGCATCGCTGGCGATGATGCGCTGCGCCTCTTCGATGTCGTGGCGCCTGAGGGCACTGACGCTGTCTTTGATAGCGCGCATCACCATACTGGCCATGAGAACGATCTCGTCCTGCAGCCTTTGGAGTTCTCTGTCAAGTGTTCTTCTTAGCATTGTGATCTCCGATTCCGCTCACAGGCGATAGATCTGCACGAATCCAGGGCCGGGCGGCTCAGCCGTCTCTGTTCCAGCGGGCGTATCTTCCAGTCGCGCCACCACCTCAACGAGCGGCGCCAGCGTCGAATTCTGCAGCTTGCGGCGCAGGAGCTCATCGACCTGGAAGACGCCCGCGGTGCTGTTCAGCAACACGTCGATGCGCACCGGGCGAGCTTCGCCTTTTTCGATGGACACCGCCTTGACGGCCATTGCCGAGACGGAGTGAATGTTCACTTGGCCGGCTTCGAACGGAATGCGCGAACGGCCTTCGGTCATATCGAGCGCATCCGCAACCTTGACGACGCCAGCTTCGATGGTGAGGCAACCCACATCCGAGCGGTGCGCTGAGATGCAGTGCAAGACTTCAGACGTGATGATGGTGAGTGTCGGCTCGGTATAGTGCGGAGCCAGCAATTGCCGCGCCTTGGGATAGGCCAGAATCAGACTGTGGCGCTCATGGTCATGCCGATGGATGGCGATGCCGATATCGTGCAGGCAGGCCGACAGCACCACGATCAGCTCGGCGTCCAGGTTATCCAGGCCATAGTTCGTCACCACATTGGGCGTGACGCCGGCCTCCAGCAGCAACCGCATGAGGCGCAACGCCGCATTGGCCACAATCTGAATATGAACCTCACCATGGTCATTCATGCCACCGCGATCGACGGCGTTGACGTTGGCGCATCGGTAGAGCTGCGATAGCTCTTCGTCGGCGTTGACGGCATTCATCACCGCCTGCAACCGTGAATTATGTCGAGAAGGAACGCGCAACACAGTTCTTCTACTCCTGTTGATCACATCGATGGCAGATAACCCGCTGCAGAGTCAGGTCCAAATTTCGCAAGGTGCGTAGCCGCAAGGCCGCCATCATCCAAATCGTCCTGTGATATAGTCCTCAGTGCGCTTGTCTTGAGGTTTGGTAAAGATGGTCTCGGTGGGACCATACTCGACCATGTAGCCGGTGCGACTATCGTCCGTCATAAAGAAGGCGGCCATGTCGGAAACCCGCGCGGCCTGCTGCATATTGTGGGTGACGATGATGATGGTGTATCGGCTCGCCAGGTCTTGCATGAGTTGTTCGATGCGCAAAGTGGCGATGGGGTCCAGTGCTGAGGCAGGTTCGTCCATCAAGATGATGTCGGGCCTGACGGCAATGGTGCGCGCAATGCACAGGCGCTGCTGCTGGCCGCCGGACAGAGACAGCCCACTCTGGTTCAGCTTGTCCTTGACCTCGTCCCACAGCGCGGCCTGCTCCAAAGACTCGTACACCAGCTCGTCCATCACGCCCTTGAAGCCGTTGATGCGCGCTCCCCAGGCGACATTCTCATAGATGCTCTTGGGGAACGGATTGGGCTTTTGAAACACCATGCCAATGCGCTGGCGCACGCGGACAGGGTCGACCGCTGGCTCATAGATGTTGACGCCATTGAATAGCACCTGGCCTTCGGTGCGCGCCGTTGGCACCAGCTCATTCATGCGATTGAATGAGCGCAATACAGTGCTTTTACCGCACCCTGATGGTCCGATGATCGCCGTGATCTGATGTCGCAAGATGCCCAGGTGGATATCGCGCACAGCGAGAAACCCGCCATAGTAGACGCACAGACCGCGCGCCTCGATGGCGAAATGATCGTCCCCTGCTTGGATTGTGCCGGTCATGGCATCACTTTCTGCTGTATCGATTCCGCAACAAGATGGCGGTGGTATTGAGGCTCAAGAGCATGGCCAGTAGCACCAGAATGGCTGCCGCGGCGATATTCCGAAAGACATTCTGAGGCCGCGATGTCCACTGAAAGATCTGGATTGGCAGAGTGGTGAACTTGCTAAAGGGCCCAGTCGGATCGACTGTCACAAAGGTCGAGGCGCCGACCACCACCAGCGGCGCCGTCTCCCCCATCGCTCTGGAGATCGAGAGGATCGTCCCGGTCATGATCCCCGGCAGAGCCATGGGCAACACATGATGCCAGATGGTCTGCCATTGGGTGGCCCCCAACGCCAGGCTGGCCTGGCGCAATGCGCCAGGAACCGCCCGCACAGCCTCCTGAGCGTTGATGATGATGACGGGCAACACGAGCAAGCCCAGTGTCAGGCCGGCCGATAGCACGGTGCGCCCGTTAGCCACGCCCGGATCGGCCAGGCCAAACGCGGCGCCGCTGGTGAATCGGCCCAGGAGCCGCACAAAAAGGGCCAACCCGAGCATGCCATAGATGATGGAGGGCACGCCCGCAAGGTTGTTAATGTTGACCTGGATGATGCGGTTCACAAACGAGTCGTGCGCATACTCCTCGAGATAGATGGCGGCGCCCACGCCGATGGGAAAGGCCATCAAAAACGCGATCAGCACTGTCCACAGCGATCCTAGAATGGCGGTGCGCACACCCGCCTTGGCAGGCGTGCCCGATTGCGGCGAACTGATAAAGCGGGCGCTGATCCAGCTCTGGAAAACTATTTCGGCATTCGGATAGTCGGCCGCAGCCGCACGCAAGATAGCGCGCTTGCCAAAGAGCGAGTCTATTAGCGTCCACTGCTGGACCACCGTGGGGGCCACCACCCGCTCATAGACCAGATCGAGCACGTTGGCATGGCTGCGCTCTGCAAACGGCTGATCCGCCTCCAGGCGGCGGTACAGGCCAGCCGAAACCCCTTGCTGTAGAATGGCGGTCAGCTCGTCCGTAGAGGCGTCCTCCAGCGGTCCGTCGGTGAGCGTGGCCGGGTTGACGGTGTATTCGATGGCCACATAGCCAAACGCACTGTTCAACACGGTGACCAGCAGGGCCACCAGCGCGATGATGCCAATCACCGTCGAGATTTGGAACACGAGCGTCCAGACGAGCCCGGCGCGATGGCGCCTAGCAGCCCTCGGCTCAAAGTCTGCCGTGGACAAAGTCTCGGCGGGGTTGAGCTGGGCGCCCATCACTCGTACACCTCGCGAAAGCGCCGCACGATCTGCTGGCTGACGATATTCAGCCCCAAAGTCATCAAGAACAGGAGCAAGCCGATGGCAAAGAGGCTGTTATAGTCCAGCGAGTCATAGCTCAGGTCGCCGCCGCTGATGCGCACGATGTGCCCCGTCATCGTCTCTGCTGCGCGGAAGGGGTTGAACGTAAAGTTTGATCCCGCCCCGGCCGCGATGGCGACAATCATCGTCTCGCCAATCGCGCGCGAGGCTGCCAGGATAAAGGCCGCAGTGACGCCCGAGAGCGCGGCAGGCAATACCACCTGCACGGCGGTCTCGAAACGAGTGGCCCCCAGGGCGTAGGCTGCTTCGCGCAGTGAACCGGGCACGGCAGATAGGGCATCCTCGCTCATCGAGCTCACCAGGGGGATGATGAGGATGCCGATCACCAGGCCCGCCGAGGCGGTGTTATAAATCTCCACTGTGTTCGCGCCAAAGATGCTGCGCAGCAGTGGCGTCATGAATGTGAGCGCAAAATAGCCATAGACGACGGTGGGCACGCCGGCGAGCACTTCCAAAACGGGCTTGAGAAGACGTCGCGCCCGCGCCGAGGCATACTCGCTCAGATAGATGGCCACCCCCAGGCCAACCGGCAAAGCGACCAACAGGGCCAGCAGCGAGGTCATCAGCGTGGCATTCACCAGCGCCCAAACGCCGAATTTGCCGATCTGCGGGTTCCATTCGGTTTTGCCCAGGAACTCGCGCAAGGAAACGCGCAGCGATTTGGCAATCTCTGTGCCAGCGGCATGGGCCACTGCTGCCGTGTCTTGCTGGCCACGCTGCACGCTCAAGGTGACGCCCTGCACCCTGTCCACCTGCATGACCTCGGGGCCGATGCGGATGACATCTCCCGCATAGAGGTGCGCCCCAGCCGACCCCGTCACCAGAGTCAGCGTGGCGGCATCGATTTCGCTCGCCAGCGTCCTGTTGGTCTGCTCCCACTGCTGACGCGTAAAGAGCAGTAGCGACTCGCTTCCCAATTCGTAGACGATGCCGATGGTCGTCAGGATAGACACCACGCCGCAGAGCAGCAGCAAAGCTTGGATCAGGCTTTCACGAATATGCGGCCGCTGACGCAGCGTAGCCGCCAGATCGTCGGTGCTGGCTCTCACAGTGTCCACGTGGCCGTCCTCTCGATCCACAGATGGCGATTCTAGCATAACAATATTACCCCCAACGAGGGCAGCAGGCCATTGATGCCTGCCGCCCTCTGCTCGAGTTCACGAGCTTGGCTGCTGGGTGCTATTCGATAGCATCCGCAAGGGATGCCCGCGCCGCTTCGAGAGCCTCGGCTGGCGCTGGAAAGTAACCCACTGAAACGATTTCCTCGTTGACGTGCGTCAGGAAGAAGCTGATGTAGCTTGCCACCTGGGGCTTGGCGGCCAGAATGCCCGCGTCGGCATAGAGGAACAGAGGTCGCGACAGCGGATAGCTATTATCATCCACCGTGGCATTCGTCGGCGTCACGCCCTCGATAGCCAACACGTTCAGTTTGTCGGCGTTCTCGGCATAGTAGGCGTAGCCAAAGTAGCCGATGGCATAGGGGCTGCCCTGCACGCCCTGCACCAGCACGTTGTCATCCTCGCTCAACTGCGTGTTGGCGGCGCTCAGATGCGGCGTCTTGTCCTTGGCAAAGACCTCTTCTACGAAAAAGTCGAAAGTGCCGCTGTCTGTGCCGGGAATGAACCGCTGGATGTTCTCTGCAGGCCACGCCGGGTTCACATCGGACCATTTGACGGTGGCATCCGAAAAGATGGCCGCGAGCTCGGCCTTGGTCACACCGGTGACAAAGGTGTTGGCTGTGCTGACCACGACCGCGAGCGCGTCAGTCCCTACACGAATCTCGATCGGCTCGCGGCCAATCGCGCGGCAGCTTTCGATCTCGCTATCCTTGATCCCGCGGCTCGCATTGGCCACGTCGGTCTCGCCAGCCACGCAGAAGCGCTCATAGCCCGCGCCACTGCCAATGCTATCGATGGTGATGTTGCCCGCGTAGCCCTCGTCCTGAAAGCGCTCAGCGATGCGCTCGGCCAGCGGAAAGACCGTGGAGCTGCCCGCAGTGACCACATCACCAGTCACTTTCATCGGGTCTGTCTCGATGCCGTCCACAACCGTATTGGCTGCCAGGACTGCTTTCGGTGCTGCCGTCGGGGCCAGCGTTGCCGCGGATTTGGCGGTCTCGGGCGCCGCCGTGGGCGTGGTGCTCTGGCAGCCCACCAGAACTGACGCCAACAAGGCGATGGCCAGTAACCACAAGACCAGCTTTCTCGACTTCATCATTCCTCCAGATTTGGTGCTAAAGACCTAACCTGAAAGAGTGTAGCATGGCCACATTATCGCCCGTTCAACCGGACTTTAAAGGGCTGTTAAGCAGCAGCTAATCAGGCCGCTTATCAGCGCTGAGCAGCGAAAAGTGGAACCGGCTGCCCTGGCCTTCTTCACTCTCGAACCAGATGCGCCCACCATGCGCCTGCACGATATGCTTGGCAATGGCCAGACCCAGGCCCGTGCCGCCGGTGGAACGAGAGCGATCGGCTTTGAAAAAGCGCTCAAAGATACGTGGCTGCAGCTCTGACGGGATGCCAATGCCTGTGTCGGTCACGCTGACAACCACACGCTCGGAAGCCCAGTCGGCATGCACGCGTATGGAGCCGCCGGCTGCCGTGAATTTGATAGCGTTGTGCACTAGGTTGGTCACCACCTGTTGCAGCCGCTGGACATCGCCCAACACCAGAGGCAGTGAGCCGGGGATATCGACGGCCAGATCGAGTTGGGACCGCTCGGCCTGCGGCAAGAGCCTTTCCACGGCGGGGACGACAAAGCGATCGACAGCGACCCGCTCCAGGCGTATCGGCACCTGACCCGACTCGATGCGCGATAGCTCGAGCAGTTCCTCCACCATCTGTGTGAGGGAGTCGATCTGGCCATCCATGCGGCTCAGAAAACGCGCTGCTGCCGGCGGGTCATCGAGCGCGCCATCGCGCAAGGTATCGGCAATAGCGCGCATGCTGGCCAGCGGTGTGCGCAGCTCGTGAGAGATGTTGCTCACAAACTCGCGGCGCATGCCCTCCAGTCTGCGCACTTGGCCGACGTCTTGCAGCACCACCAGGCAGGCCCCTGGCTCGATGCTGCTCAGTGGCGTGGCCACCACCTGCATCAAATCATCTCCGAGGTCCATAACCTCCAGATGCTGCTCGCCGCTGTCTACGCAGGCTCGCCAGACGCTGGTGACCTCATGCTGCCTGACAACCTGGGCAAAAGAGCGGCCCAGCGCCCCGCTCTTGCCGGTGTGCGTCAGCCGCTGCGCTGCCGGGTTGATCAGGCTGACCAGTCCTTGAGAATCGGTGATGATCACTGCGTCGGCCATGTTGTCCAACACGGCCTCCAGCCGTCCGCGCTCGGCGTTCAGATCCTCGATGGTCTGCCGGAGCTGATTGGCCATCTCCATCGTATCGGACGTAAGCTGCCCCACCTCATCGGACGTCGACCGCACCAGGTGCTGATCCAGTTCGCCCCTCACCAGCCGGTGCACAGCCACCGTCAGTTGGCGAATGGGGCGCGTTACGCTTTCGGCGATCCCTATCGCCAGGAGTAGCGCCACCGCTCCAGCCGTCAGCGCCACAAGCAGCAGGGCGCGGCCGAGGCCTTCCAGTTGTCGCGTCAGGTCTCGCTGCGGCAAAGCCACCCGCACGAAGCCCAGAGGTCGCCCGCCCGCATCGACTCGCACGGCAGCATAGATCATGTCTACGCCCAGGGTATCGCTGGCGCGCACTGCGCTGCCTTGCCCGCCGGCCAGCGCCTGCTGTATCTCGGGCCGGAACAGATGATTGCGCATCCCATCTGGGTCATTGTCAGACTCGGCCAGTACCTCGCCGTTGGGGGCTACGATAGTGACACGGGCGCCCAAGAGCCCGGCATACTGTTTGGCCACGGTCGCCAACTGTGCCAAGTCCCCGGACTCTAGCGGCGCGACGAGGCCCTGGCGCACCATAGTCGCCTCAAGGAGCAACTGCTCCTTTTCTTGGGCGATGGCCGTCTGGCGCAGCAATCGCGCTGCATAGAGCGACAGCGACGCCACGGCGGCGAGGATGAGCAGCATGTAGGGGATGGCGATTCGCCAGCGGATGCTGTTGCGGGCCCGTATGAGCATGAACTTAGCCCTCAAACCGATAGCCAACGCCTCTGACCGTGGTGATCCTCACCGGCGCCGAGGGATCCCGCTCGATCTTTTCGCGTAGCCAGCGGATATGCACGTCGACCGTGCGACTGCCACCGTTATAGCTCCAATCCCATACCCGCTCCAAGATCAGATCGCGCGACAAGACCATATGCCGGTTAAGGGCCAGGAAGAGCAATAGTTCGAACTCTTTGGGGCGCAGGCTGATGGGCTTGTTTGCGAGCATGACCTCGCGCCGATCCTTGTCAATTGTCAGATCGCCAAAAACCAGATGGCTGCGAGGCGGCTCTTGGTGTCCCGTGCCGGCCATCTCGGCGCGCAGCAGCCTGACGCGTCGCAACTGCGCTTTGACCCTCGCCAGCAATTCGCGCATGCCAAAAGGTTTGGTCAGATAATCATCTGCCCCCACCTCCAGGCCGACGACCTTGTCGATCTCATCTGACAGCGCCGTCAGCATGATGATGGGCACGTTGTCGCTTTTGCGGATGGTCCGGCAGACCTCCAGGCCATCTATGCCAGGGAGCATCAGGTCCAGCACAATCAGATCAGGGTGCTCAACACCGGCGAGTTCGACGGCGCGACGCCCGTCAACGGCGGTGAGCACCTGATAGCCTTGCTTACGCATGCTGTATTCGAGGGCGTCCAGCAGCGCTGGCTCGTCCTCCACGATCAAGACCTTGGCTGGCGGCTCAGTCGTCTCCATCAGCATCGCTCTCTGCCGAGTCATCTCTGCCGTCCGGCAGCGACGCTCCGGCGATATCGCGCGGGGCAATCAATGCCTCCAGACGCCCCCGCATATCCTCTCCGGCCTGCGCCCAGTCGCTAATGGGCAAGCGGATCACGGCCACCGTCGCTGTCGGTAGGGCCACATAACGCGACGTCAGGCTGTGCACCAGCTCCTCAAAGGTGGGATTGTGCCCGATCAATAGCACCGTATCGCCTGATCCCTTGGCTGCCAGCACACGAAGGCATTGCCGCGGACTGCTCTCATAGAGGCGATCATCGTCTGCGCGAGTCGCTCCGATCCCCGGTTGGGTCGCCACCCGTTTGGCGGTGCTGCGCGCCCGCTTGGCGGTGGAAGTCAGGATGAGGTCCGGCGCCAGGTCTCGCCGCACCAGCTCTCGCCCCATCAGCTCGGCCTCGCGCTTGCCGCGCGAGGTCAAGCCGCGTTCGTGATCTGATGCTTTGCCGTCGCTCCAGCTCGACTTGGCGTGCCGCATAATCAACAATGTCTTGCTCATGCCTCGCCTTCCATCTGGCGGAGCGCCTCGCCCACCAAGCGGCCCAGCTCGTCCAGTCCTGCAGCCACATCCGCGCCGATGTTCACGTGCACGGCGGTGCGGCCCGCCTCTTGCAGCGCTTCCCAGTCGCCCAATGCCTGGGCCGCCTTGAGCACGCCAAACGAATAGCTCCGCTCAGGAATGCTCAGGTCTGCGGTCTCATCCTGTGCGATCTGGATGAATAGGCCGGTGTTCGGCCCCCCCTTGTGCAACTGTCCGGTGCTGTGCAAAAAGCGCGGGCCAAAGCCGAGCGTCACCGGCACATGTAAACTCGTCAGTAGCGCCCCGCGCAGGGCCTGCAGCGCCGCTATGTTGGGCGCCGAGCGGTCGACGTACGCCATCAGCGCGACGTATTGCCCTTCAGTCACCCTGCCAAACAGCGCCGCCATGTGGCTGGCCAGATCGTCGGCCGCTACGGCAAGGCCTGATAGGCGCAGGCCATCCTGGGTCAGTAACACGGGCAGTTGCCGCAGCTCATGGGTCTCTTCATAGTCGGAAATGGCCTGGCGGGCGCGCGCTTTGGCGGACTCGACATCCGGCTGGTCGAAGGGGTTGATCCCCAACAGGCGCCCAGCAATGGCGGTGGCAAATTCCCACCGAAACAGTTCGGCGCCCAGCGCATAGGGCTCGACCATCGTCAGCACCGCCAGCGGATGCCGCTCGCCCACCAGGCGCACTGCCAGCGCATCTACCGCCTCGTTATCATCGCCCTCCAGGCGGAGATAGACGAACAGGCGGTCGCGACTCAGCCTGTTGGCAGAGGCCAGATCTTCGCCCTCGACCGGTACAATCCCCACCCCCGCCTTGCCGGTGCTCTCGGCGATGAGCTGCTCGGCCCAGGGGCCGAAGGCGGCCATGCGGGGGGAGGTCAACAGGGCCAGCTTGTCAACCGGCAGAGCGCCTGCCCGTGCGCAACCGCCCATGATGGCGCCGAGGACGGCCCCAGGGTTCTCGCTGATGGGGACAGTGCTCCGACATGCCCAGGCCATCTCTTGAGCCGCCAGCAACAGTCGGTCAAGATCGACCCCTGCCAGTGCGGCGGGCGCCAGCCCGTACAACGAAAGCGCCGAATAGCGCCCGCCGATATCGGGCGGATTGAGGTATGTCGCTCGAAGTTTGTCTCTGGCCGCCAGCCGGGCCAGCTTGGTGCCGGGATCGGTGATCGCCACAAAATGAGCGCTCCACTCTTCCTTGCCCAGCTCGTCGATCAGGCGCGCCTTAAAGTAGGCGTACAGGCTATCGGTCTCAGCCGTGGTGCCTGACTTGCTGGCCAGCACAAACAGCGTCTGGTCGAGAGGCGCCTGCTGCTCGACACGTTGGATCTGCGCGGGATCGGTGCTGTCCAGCACGCACAACTCGCACCCGGCCTCGATCGTCGGCAATACGGCGGCCATCGTTTCCGGGGCCAGGCTGCTGCCGCCCATCCCTAGCAGCACCACCCGCGTGATGCCAGCCGCCTTGACCTCTGTGGCCAGGGCCTTTAGCCGGGGCACGTCCACCCGCATATCGCGCGGCAAGTCCAGCCAGCCCAGTCGATCCCGAACCTCGCGGGCCACGGTGCGGTCATCGCCGGCCCAGAGACTGCCCTCTCTAGCCCACAACCGGGCGCCAGCATCGACACTCTCTAGCGCCGACAAGGCCGCGCTAACGTCTTCCGCCTGCGCTTGAAGATTCACCAGTGTTCTGGAGCCAATAGGCTCGAGCAACTCGAATAGCTCTGACATTCAGACCCCCACGGTAGAATAGGACGCCTGCCTGTGCGCCCACATTCACGCTAGCATAGCCACCCAGAGACGTCAAGTTTGGGTGGGTCTGATGCAGATCTGTTAGGCGCGAAGAGGAGCGGAACGGAGCCACGGAAAGCTCAGAACACACCGAACGAGATCGCGGACCACCTGCGCGGAGCGGCGGCACTGGACTGCCGCACCTCAACGCTGCGGGGAAGGTTGACGTTGGGCCCTGGTCGGCCTAGACTCTCCGCACTATGGACCACTCGCAACGCAAACAAGATCATCTCAATATCTGCCTGCATGAGGACGTTTCCTCCGGCCTCGCCACGGGTCTGTCAGCCGTGCGGCTGCGCCATATGGCCCTGCCCGAGATCGATCTGAGCCACGTGTGCACGCAAAGCGCCTTCTTGGGGCGTCAATTGGCTGCCCCGCTGCTCATCTCCTCCATGACCGGCGGCGGCGCCCAGAGCGCACGCATCAACGAGAACCTGGCGCGCGCCGCTCAGTCGTGCGGGGTGGCTCTGGCGCTGGGCTCGGGGCGTGTCGCGTTGGGTGATGCCGCCGCGCTGCCCAGTTTCCAGGTGCGGCGCTTTTGCCCTGATGTGCCTCTGTATGCCAATTTGGGCGCGGTGCAGCTCAACAAAGGCGTTTCGGCGGCTGATTGTGGCTGGCTGGTGGAGGCTCTGGAGGCCGATGGCCTGGTTTTGCACCTCAACC
>Ga0351910_1025_pt2 | contig 69950 bp, 57 predicted proteins | sample TotcelHT113001L5_FD_206860 | JGI IMG/M metagenome (GOLD analysis project Ga0351910, IMG submission 206860) | Enriched cells from coal bed in the Powder River Basin, Montana, United States - Total cells T11 rep1 HSBNCT.T11.300.1.L5 ...
CCGCGGCCGTCGCATTCGTCCTTTGGCAGCTGACGGATCTTCTCCCGGCGGTTTTCGCGACGATTCTCATCGCGCTCGCCTGGCGTGGCGTCGCCGGGCGGGTCTCCAAGCTTCTCGGCCTGTCGCAGGGCGTGTCGCTCGCGCTGGTCGCGCTCGGCTCGCTCGTTGCGATCGTCGTGGCGTTGATGCTGTTCGGCGGTCAACTCGTGCGTCAATATGACGAGGTCGCTCTCGACATTCCCGCGGCGATCGCCATGCTCGAGCGCTTGGTGGAAGAGCACCCGTGGGGCCGTTTCATCGAAAAATTCGTGGTGCACGCCGACTTTTCGAAAATGACGACCCCGGTCGCCCAACACTTCGGCGCGCTCCTTGGTTCTGTCGGCAGTGGCCTCGGCTATGGTATTTTCACGATCATAGGCGCCGCATATCTTGCCGCCGATCCAGGGAGGTACGCCGCTGGCGCACTCGCCTTGACGCCTGCGTCGCGGCGCACCGACATGGCGCTGTTTTTGGACCGGTCAGGCGCCGTCTTGCGGCAGTGGCTTTTCATCCAACTCTATGTCGTCGCCATGAACGCGCTTTTCGCGGGGGCGGCTCTCTGGGCCTTTGGCGTACCAGCGCCGCTGGCGCTCGCGACAATCAGCGGCGCACTGGCGTTCGTTCCCTATTTCGGCTCGATCATCGCGATGATTATCGGGGTGCTGGTCGCGTTGCCGCACGGATTGGACAATGCGGCTCTTGCGGCGCTTGCGATCGGCTCCGCGAGTTTCATCGAAGGCTATTTGATCACGCCCTATCTACAGAGCCGTTCACTTATGGTGCCGCCGGTCGTGCTGCTATTCTGCATGCTTGCCTTCGCCTCGCTCTTCGGGACGATGGGCGTGGTGTTGGCGGTGCCCGCGACGGTCGTTCTGTCCGTCGCCTATGGCGTCTTCGCCGAAAATCGATAGGAGTCGCGCGCGCCGCTCTTTATTCAAAGCGACGCGCGTTACTGAGCTAAACAGCTATTGTTTAACCTCAGGAGCTGTCTGCGTGGGACCAGTGCGTCGCACACGGGCGACGCGCCTATGACGGCGTGACCCTCTCGTTGAACTTCGGGGCCGTGACACACGCGGCTGGTGATGGAAGGTCGTAAATTGCCGCTCGTTTGACTCCAGCGCCTCCGCATCGGAGGACGCCATCGTCGCCGCCGGGATCACAGCGGCTGCCGAAAACAGCGCTAAGATGAAGGAGCGGCGCGACAGTTTCCTGTCTTCTAAAATCTCGACATCCATTTTTTTATCCTCCCAAAAGCTTTCTTCTGAGATTTACAATCCTGATCAGAATCACGAGACCCGTCAAGCGGACGACACCCTGAAACATGTCTTTGTGGTGTGCGCTCTGCCGCGAGCGGTCGCGGACCTGAAAGGCTGGCTCCACAAGAGCAATCGTCAAAGCATGAGTCCTGTCACGGACATTGCCGCGCGCCGACATCGCCGGTTGAGAGATTGTTCAGGCAACGCCTTATGTTGGCCAACGCCGCCGCCCGCCACATTTTTATGGTCTCCGGTCGCCGGAATAGCTTGTCCTCATGCGACAGAAGATTCCTGAGGAAGGCAGCCTGCCCCGCGTTAAAAACCTCCTCGGGAATCCAACTGAATTCAAAGCGTATGTCTTGAAAATTTGCAGCGAACTGCTCCCATGGCAGGGCAAGCGTACTGAGGTCCAGATCGACGAACAGGTCCAGATCTCGCGAGAACCCCGCATAGCGTTCTTTGCTGGCCTTGGCTTCAAGGTGATTGGTCGTCGCCATAATCATTTCGCGAACAGCCTCGACGTCAGCTGAATTCATGAGCGTATAGCTTTGAAACAGATCAGCGCTGTCTTGAACGTTTAAAAAATCCGCCCGTCGGGATTCGCCTGCGCCGCGCGTTCGATAGACGACGTCGTGCCAGAAAATAGCTGTCGCGATTAGCTCGGGCCGCGCTGCGAGCGCCGCCAGTTCATCGAACGCTTGCAAGAGGTCGCTGATATGGCGCCAACTATGATAGGCGCGCCCGAGATCGCCATAGGCGGCGTCCAGCGCTTCCCAGGCTCCAGCCCGGTGGCTCGCTTCGAGGGGGAGCCAATAGCGACTTCTGATCTTAGGTGCGTTCATGTGATAGCTGCGGCGGTTCTGACTGGTGAAAACATGGATGATTATTTCGTAGCCGGAGGGGGAAGGCGATAGCCTTTTTAGAGCCGCAACCGCGCTCTGCCGCCTTCCGCATTTTTTATAGCGACACGACGGCTCGCATGATCTCAAAAAAGCGCTCGACGAGATTGCGCGTCTAATCGCCACATGAACGACGCGTGCGGCGCCGCGAAGCGCACCGGCCTCAGAACGTTACGTGCGCCAATTACCTGAAAAGACATGCGTCGTTCGTCTTGCCGCGCCTTTCTCGAGAGCGGCGCGGAGGATCGAGAGAAAGCGTTTGCATGCAGGAAGCTTGACTTTCCCGTTGTATCGACAAGTATTGAAAATCTTGAAGGGTAAGCAGTTTGCTTAGAAAAGGGGGAGTTTCCTCAATGCGCCGGAACCTGAAAACGCATTTGATTGCGGTTGCTTGTGCTTCGGTTTTATTCGCCTCAAGCCCATCGGGCGCGGCGATTTTGTCGACCGGGGCAAATCTCAACGTCGATGGCGCGTCGGCCTCCTCCTTCATACAAAAGACGACGCTCCACGCTCCTGCCGGACACAAATGCATCAAATGGACCCGGACATGGAATCCGCGGCACGGAGTCGCGCGACGCCGATGTGTCCAATGGCGATAGAAAATGCATTGGCTTGGGAGTTAGCGGCCGGCTGATTTCGATCATCGGTCGGACCAACCAAGCCTTTCGGGCGAACCGGACAAACAAAGGGGCCCGATCGGGCCCCTTTTTAATCTCAGCACAAGAATTTTTCTGATCGCCGCATGTCGCGGATCGCCTGATCCAGCGTAGCGTCGACATGGATCGCCGTAGCCTTCTCCCTTGCGGCGCGCCGACGCCTCGGGCGCACGAGCCGCCAGGAGCTTGAACCCTGACGCCAACAAAGCGCATCGCGTCAGACCCGCTCCAATAGCGCGTCAAGATCGAGAGTCGCACAGACTCCGACGTCGCGCTCATGCCGATCAAGGAAATCTTGCGCCGACCGGCGACCTTCGTCGCGCAGCATGCAAAGAAAATCCCATTCGGCGATCAGTTTCGACGACGCGCTCAGCTCCGTCATCATCTGTGTCGAGATCCGATGCATGCGCATGCCAGCCCAGCGTGAGCCTTCGCTGTCGCCAGGATTGGCGGCGCGGCGCAGCAAGGCGATCATGCGGAGCTCCTTGAGCAAAACCGCGTTGAACGACACCTCGTTGAGGCGATTCAATATCTCCGTCGCCGACCGCGGCGTGCCCTTGCGTTCGATAGGATTGATCTGGACAAGGATTGTGTCCATCGATTCACATTCGCGAACCAGCGGCGTGATGGTTGGATTTCCGGAATAGCCGCCGTCCCAATAGGCTTCCCCGTCAATCTCGACGGCCTGAAACATGGTTGGCAGGCACGCCGACGCCAAAAGCGCGTCCGGCGTCACGTCCGCGTTTGTGAACACGCGGCCGCGGCCGCTCGAGACGCTTGTCGCGGTGACGAAAAGCTTTATCCGCGCACGCGAAAGCCGCTCGAAATCGACGGTTTCGGCGAGAATCTCCCGCAGCGGATTAACGCCCTTCGGATTGAGGTCATAGGGCGAAAATAGGCGCGACATGATATCGGTCGCGACAAAGAAAGGGGAAGCATCCAGCGTCCAGCGACCCATCAGGACGTCGACAAGATTGCGCTGCAATGGACTGAGCCGCGCCGCCTGCGAAACACGCCGCCAGAAAAGTTCGAGCGCCGCGCGCGCACCATCCGCCCCGCCATCAACATGGCCGCTGATGAGCGCCGCCGCATTCATAGCTCCAGCGGACGTGCCCGAAATGCCCTCGATCTGGAGCCACGATTCCTCCAGCAGACGGTCAAGAACGCCCCACGTATAAGCGCCATGCGCGCCGCCGCCCTGTAAGGCGAGATCCACGAGAATCACGTCGCGCGTCATATCCGCTGGCCTCCGCCTCTGCGTCAGTCAGACCGGGCAGCCTGGATCCAACCGAACCCGCCTGCGCTGCATTCGGTTGCGCTGTCCAAATCGTCCGATCGATTTATCCGCTGGGTTTGGGTCCGAAATGAATTATAGTCTGTGTGCGAAGCCTCGATTGGGCAAGCAGCTTTTGCGTGGAGTCGATTATACAAGTCTGCGCGATCGCGAAAACTGCGCTTGCCGCTGTTTGCGAGAGCAACCGCATGTCGGGCGCGGCGCATTAACGTCGCTTCTTCATCTAGTCGCTCTAGATGCTCGGCGCACCTGCAGGGGCGGCGTTTTGATGCGGAAGTCAGTTAACAGATTTACAGTGTGCCGATCGAAGCATAACGGGGATGGATGATGCTGGGCGTCGCGCTGAAAATGGCCAAATGGTTTTTGGCGTTGCTGAGCCTTTTCGTCTTTACGTTTTTCGCGGTGCGAATTTACAATTCTCAGCGCGGGCTGCCGCTTGATGTCTGGCACACTTACGTGCCGCAAGAGTTGAGCAAGACAGAAATCGACGCCGCCGATTGGGGGGCCTATCTCGAGGCGGAGGGGAAAATATTCGCTTCCCTGCGCACCAACGTCAGCCAGCAGTTGACGCCAGAGGAACAAGTTCCCTTCAATCGCTATTTCGAGGGCAGTCCGGTCTACCCGGGTCATTTTGCGCGGGATTGGAACCGGTCTTATCTTCTCGAACCCGCAGGGCCGCCGATCGGCGCCGTCGTTCTCCTGCATGGATTGACCGACTCGCCATATAGTTTGCGCCATATTGCAACGCGCTACCGTGATCGCGGCTTCGTGGTGGTTGCGATCAGACTGCCTGCGCATGGCACAGTGCCGGCGGCTTTGACCAAAGTGGAGTGGGAGACATGGCTGGCCGCGACGCGTCTTGCCGTGAGAGAGGCGCGGCGGCGCGCGCCCGAGCCGGCGCCTCTGCATGTCGTCGGCTTTTCGAATGGTGGATCGCTCGCGGTAAAATATACGCTCGACGCCATCGACGATGAGCGTCTCTCTCGAGTCGACCGTCTCATCCTGCTCTCGCCGATGGTGGGGATCACGCGGTTTGCGCGTTTTGCCGGCCTGGCGGGACTACCGGCGATGTTGCCCGCCTTCGCCAAGGCGGCTTGGCTCAGCGTGCTGCCAGAGTTCAATCCATTTAAATATAATTCCTTTCCCGTGAATGGCGCCCGCCAATCCTATCTGCTGACGGATGCGCTTGGAACGCAAATGTCGCGGGCGCGTCGAGAGGGTCGATTGACCGCGCTGCCGCCAGTCCTGACGTTCCAATCGGTCATGGATTTCACTGTCAGCACGCAGGCCGTGCTTTCCGGGCTTTACGATCATCTGCCGGCGAACGGAAGCGAACTCGTCCTGTTCGACCTCAATCGCAACGTCAAATTCGGTCCGCTGCTGCGCGCCTCAGCGGAGTCCGCGCTCTCCCGCATCGTGCCGCCTCGCGTCAGGGATTACCGTCTGACGGTCGTGACCAACGCCGGCGAGGGCACTGAGGACGCGGTCGAACGCGTAGTTGAGGCCGGCGCAACGGCCGAGCGGATCCAAGCGCTGGGGCTACAGTATCCGAAAGGCGTGTATTCGCTCTCGCATGTCGCGTTGCCCTTCCCGCTCGGCGACTCTCTTTATGGCCTGACGCCGGATGAAACCGAGAATTTTGGCGTTCACTTGGGTTCGCTGGCGCCGCGCGGCGAGCGCGGCACGCTGATCGTCAGTCTGGACGCCCTGCTGCGCATGTCGTCGAACCCATTCTTTTCCTATATGGCGCAGCGCATCGAGGAGCATCTTCCGGCGCGGCCAGACGGCGACGCAATCGAAGGCGGAGCGCCCGTCCAAGCGCCGCCACAGGCGGCTCCGCCGCCGCGTCGCCTTCCCAGCGCAGCGCCCGACACGCCTGCGGCGGCCAGCAGCGACCGGCCCGCAAAAAAGCGCTCGCATCGTTGAATCACAGCAGGGTCCGTTCGACATCGCCAAGAATCGACGAGCCAATCCGGCCGCGAACCCCGTCACGCGAAATCCTAGGACCGCCTCACGCGCCGCAGGAAAAGACGCCCCAGCAGTCCGATGAGGTAGCCGCCGATCGTGATCGCCAAATAGACGACGATCACGAAGGCCCAGCGGTCGCTCGCAGAGGCCACTCTGCGGAATACATCCGTCAGGTAGTTTAGATCGATGAACCAGTTTGCGAACAGCCCGCAAGCCACGGCGAGCACTGGCGCGATCCACCACGGAGCCCTGAAATAGCCAAGCAATATGGCGAGCAAAAATACGATCAAACCGAAGATATGCACAAACTCTAAGAAAATCGCTTGGGAAAGCAAGCCCATGAATCGGATCAGCCAAAGCATCTGACGCCTCTTAGCGCGAATTCAGCTTATCTTATCCGAATTCGGCCGCAGCAGCCATCTCGTTCCAGGCGCGCGCGGCCGAATCCTACAGCGCGCGTCAACGCGGCGGGCAAGAGACGTTTCAAGCGAAGCGCCCAAGCCCCCGCGCGGCTCAGGCCGTTTGCCCGGTCGAAGCCCCGCGCCGCCCGCCCGACAAAATCTCCGCCACCCATCGGGTCGAGGGGAATTGTTCGCAGATCGTCAGAGCTGCGATCGAAAGCGGGACGCCGAGAAACGCGCCAAGCGCGCCCCATAGGAAAGTCCACAAAACAATCGAAAATAGGACAATCGGAGGGGAGATTGAGAGAGCCGATCCCGAAAACACTGGCTCCAGATAGCTCCCGATAATGAACTGGATGACGAACACGCCCAAAAGAAAGATCAACGGCGCTTCAAAGGTTCCGAATTGAACGAAGGCGAAAAGCGGCAGAAGCGCCGTGACGATGAAGGAGCCGATGTAGGGCAGGTAGTTTAGCGCAAAGGCCAGCACGCCCCATGCGCCGGCCATGTCCAGATTCATGAATTGAGCAAATCCCCATACCGCGAGACCTGTCGCGATGCTGGCGATCGTCCGAACGAACATATAGGTGCGAAATTTTTCGCCGATCTTCCTGCCGCTTTCAAGCAGGCGCCGGCTTGTGTCTTGATTTTCAAGCGATGCGATTCGGGCCTGAAAGGCGTCGGTTTCCGCTAGTCCCAAAATTACATAGACGAGCACGATGACCGCGAAGGCGAGAACTGTGTTCACTCTCACGGCAAGTATGTGAAGAAGTCTGATAAGCGACGCGGTGTTGAAATGTTCCGCAAAGAGCGTGAAGACGAAAATGTCATGCTCTTCGAGCCACGATGTCGATGTCGTCGCCGTTTCCTGAATGCGGTCGAGATTCTGTCTGACCCATTCCAGCACCTCATGGCCGCCCCAAGCGATCAGAGAAAAGAGCGCCAGAATCACGGCGGCGGTCATCGCGACCGTCACGCTCAAGGCGATGGCCTTCCCCAATTTTGGCTGCAGCGCCTTCTGCAGGGGCCAGGCGATCGCGATAATGAAGAGTGCAAAGGCCACGGGCTCAAGGACCGCCTGCCCGACCTTGCAGGCGGCGAGGACGATAAAGAGGATCACGGCAACGGAAGCCACGCTCGTGATGCGACTTTTTTCCATAGCGATCCTCTTGCCATTAGACGCGAAAGATAAGGCGGCGAGCGGCGTGATCTATTTGAGGCGTGGCTGCTCTTGCGGTTAAGTTTATGAGCCGGTCAGTTGGCGTTGCAAGCGGCATTTCGAATGGCGCGAATGATCGCTGCGCGGGGCGCGATCCACGCGTCATCGGATGCGTCTTGACGAACCTCATCGACAATATCCTCCGCGCCGCCCCAAGGATCGTTCTTTCTTCGATCTCGCTCGCCGTTAATTTGGCTCTTTCGCGAGCATAGAATTTCAACGGGCTTTGGGAGGGCGACGCCAAAACAGCACTTTTGGAGGATTTGCCATGAGGACGACCTTTGCATGAACATGCGCGCTCGCGTTTATTTCTTCTGTGACGATGTCGGCTGCGATGGCGGCGCCGGTTGGCGCCGTTATCTCGGCGTGCGATCGGATGCATGGCGCAGGGCAAACCTGCAATTACGGCATCAAAGGCAATTCTTTGGTCGGATGCACAAATGATGTCGTCTTCGAATGTCCCGCCGACGGGAGCCGCCAATGCACTGGCTCGAAAAACACGAGCGGGAAATGCAACGAAGATGGTACGGCCGCGCGCGTCTCTAAGGGCAATGAGCTATTAGATTCACTTCATGCGAAAGACCTTCACCAAGCCAAGTAGGGATCTCTCGACCAAGGGGTCCCTCAATAAAGGACTCCCTCAATAAGAGAAAAACGCTCCGCGCGTGCATCCGGGCTCGGGGCGTTCTCTCCTATCTTGAGACTCAAAATTGATAGCGCTCGGGCTCGACCCGGGAGAAGCAGCGCGAGCGCAGCGGATGGCTGTCGCCTCGGATTGTAAATCACGTCAGGCGCGCCTTGCGGCAAATGGCCAAGGAACTTCGGCACTTGCGTCGAGTGCGCGTCGAAGATCGGTCCAGAATTGCGCGGACCAATTTGCGCGTGCGATAACGGCGGCGATCGGCGCCCCAGCTCGGATTGAAAGAAGCTCATGGATCATTCGCGCAATCCCGGATCCCCGCTCCCTCTGAGGCTGGCCAGAGTCTTACTCGGGCTGCTGAACGTCGCCCTGCTCATCGCGCTTGCGCTCGTCCTGCTCCCGCTCGTCACGCCTTATTTCAAGCATGCGGGGTCATACCGCTGGATTGAATATGTCGAAGTCTTTGACGCGCGGATGATCCGGCGGGTCAAGTCGGTCATCCCGACAAACTTCAAGGGCTATGAGCTGGCGCGCTGGTTTATCGTCGGCGGACTTCTCTTCGGGCGCATGTGGGTCGATACCTTGCGGCGCAAGATTACGACCACGATCTACCGTACGACGGTGCAGCGTGACTTTGAGGCGCTGCAGTCCGCCGCGCCGGCCGACGCGCGGGTGCTTGCGCCGGTCAAGGAAAAAATGAAGACGATGGACGCGCGCAACCCGAAGAGCCGGGCGGAGTTGCTCAAGGTCATGGGCGACGCCAAACGTCAGTTGGAGTCGATGGGCCGCGACCTCGCCTTTCTTTCCATTGACGTCGTCGATTCGACCAAGATGAAGCTCGGCGAGGACAAGACCTTCATCGAGCACGATTTTCGTGAATACAAGGACCTCGTCGACAGCAAGCTGCGCGGCAACGGCTCACTGAAGGCGGCGTGGACGCCCGACGGCGTCATGGCCTGCTTTCCCTCGATCGACGCAGCGCTGAAAGCCGCCAAGGAAGTGATCAGCGGTCTCGACGCGTTCAACGCCAATGTGAAGATGATCAAGTCGAATTTCACCGTTCGGTGCGGCATCAACGCCGGGCACGTTTATTACGACGAGCAGACGCCGATGGAGGAAATGAGCGACCGCGTCATCGATATCGCCGGCCATATGCAGAAATATGCGCTGCCGGGCACGATCGCCTGCGCGAAGCAGATCATCGAGCCCGTGCAGCAGCGCGGAGGCTTCAACGACGCCGGCAAGGTGGTTGACGGTTACGAGGTCTATCAATGGACCCCGGCAAGCCGTCTGCAGGACGAGCGCGCGGTTTCCTGACGCAGCCTCAAAGCGTGCGATGGGTTTGGCGCGCTACGATCGCTTGATGCGACATACGCGAGCAGCGAAATCGAGCCGCGGCCGTCACGCCCTTGCGCCAAAGAGCCTGTCTCCGAGCGCTCGGGCCTATTAAGCCTAGCCGTGGAATCCTCATCGCGGACTGGCAAAGTTGAGTAAGTTGCGGTCTCGGAGCGTTGCGTTTGCGAGGGGACCATCCGTGGCTTGGCTTAAATGAATTGGGCCTTTTTGCTGAGATCGATCGCCTTGGCGTCAATCTCATTGGCCGACGCCGCCGCTGAGGATGCGTCGACGCGCCCGGAGGCGATCAAGAACGCTCCCGTTGCAGCGCTGTCGGCGAAGCCGACGATGATCAATCCTGGCCAGTCGGCGACTCTGGCGTTTTCCGCAACCAACGCCGACGTCTGCACGGGTTCGAGCCGCCCGCGCGATCCAAACTTCGTCGTTCACGGCCTGTCGGGCAATGCTCATGTGCGGCCCCTGCGAACGACGACTTATACGATAAAGTGCAAGAAAGGCGCAGCGTCCACGTCGCACCGCGCTGTCGTGACGGTCACGCCGGAACGCATCATCCTTTCCGACATTTTTGACAGCGCGGTTCCTCACGCGCCTGAAACACGAATCGAAGATGGCGAGCTTCTCGCTCACAAATGGAAGTCCGTTTATCACGGCTATGGTGCGAACTCGGTCGCCCGCCTGTTCGACGGCCAGGCGCTGGCGATACGCCCGAAGGAGTCAAATGCCGCGGATGAAACGCATGCCGGGCTGATCAGTGGGCCGCATCCGTCCTGGCCCGTCGATGTCAAAGGCAATTTGACCATCGAGGCCTCGCTTCACACAGAAGCGCAGTTGCGGCGGCAGAACGCGGCAAATCCATGGGAAGTGGGTTGGCTGTTATGGGACTACGTCGACAAAACGCATTTCTATTACTTCATCCCGAAGCCGAACGGCTGGGAGCTGGGCAAAGCGGATCCCGCTTATCCCGGCGACCAGCGCTTCTTGGCGTCGGGAAGTCGACCGATTTATCCGATCGGAAATCGATATGTCGTCAAAATCGTTCAGGCCGTCACGCCGACATCGACGATGATTTCAGTATTCGTCGACGGCGTTCTATTGACCACTTTCGCAGACCGAGAACGACCCTATTCGACTGGTCTCGTCGGATTCTATTCCGAGGATGCGGCAGCGTATTTCCATTCGGTCGTCGTGACGATTCCTCGGGCCGTAACGGCCTTGAAATAAAGACGCTGCCGCAAAGTCGAGTTCCGGGCGAGGGCCACGCCGCATTGTTCCGGCGTCAGAGGCGTTCCTCGGACATGCATGCGGTCAAAAGGAAACGCCGATCGTCGCGTTGAGGCCGCCTTGACGGCGACTCTCCCCGAAGGGGAACAAATAGCCGATTTGTGCAGTCAATATGCCGTCAAAGGCGCGATAGAAGTCTCCGCCCAGCCATGTGCGCGCGACCAGCGCCGGACCGGCCCCAAAGGCAAATCGGCGGGTGTCCGCGCTGTCATATGTCGCCATGCCCATTGCAGCCGCCCCGAGCACGACGCGGGAGCCAGCGTCCCAGTAGGAATAGCCAAGCAAACCCACCGCGTTCTGCAGATACCGGCGCTCGCCGGCCCTGTAGGTGCCATAGGTCGCAAAGCTCGTCAGCGGCTGCCATGTCGTCTCATGGGGATAGCTCAGGTCTGTCGGTTCGATCGCGCCCGCCGCTCCCGCGCTTGTGGCGCTCGAATAGGCGAATCCGCCGTAGCCATAGCCCCATGACAAGGCGAGCTGATTGAATGGCGCGTTTCGCGTGAAATAGTGCTGCCACTCAGCGCTCACCGAGAAATTAATGCCGTCGAACGGACGCAAGCGCAAACCGAGCCGTGAATAGCTTTCGGTGAAGCGCGTCTGGTCCTGGGACCAAAAGCCGCCGATCAAACCCTCGAGGCCAAATATGTACGGCAGGAAGCGACCATCGAATCGGATGACCGTTTCGAAGCTCGGCTGAAGCTGATGCCCGCCCCAGCGTTTTGGACGATCGGCGATGCTGTTGAACACCACATTGGTGCGAACGCTCGCATCCGACTCGACAATCTGCGTTCTGATCACGTCTCGATCGCGGGGCGGCCGGGCGCTGAGCGAGGGATCGCTCGACCAGCGATCGAGCGCTTCCCGAAAGAACTGCGACTCTTTTGAACGATCGACGTAGACGCTTGCATAGCCCGCGTTCAGCAAGACTTCGCCGCTCCGCTCGACCGCGAGGCTGGTTTCAAAGGCCTCGAGGGCGGCGGCATATTCCTTTTGACGCGCATAAAATTGGCCAAGCGTCGACCATCCGGCGGCGTAGCCAGGATGAGTCTGCGCGAAGGTGACGAGTTCGTCGCGCGCGCGCGCCACATCACCCTGTGTTTCATATGCAGACGCCCGAGCGGTCGCGATTTCGAGTTCGACCGCCACCCTTTGCGCCGCAGGCAAACCTCCCCGACCAAGCGCTTGCACGAAGTCCGCAAGCGCGCCAGCGCCGTCTCCGAGAGTCTTACGAAGATAGGCCCTTTGCGCATAGGCTTGGCCCGTGGCCTTGCCGCGCGCGATGAGCGCATTTGACGCCCGCAGCGCCTCTTCCGTGTGGCCAAGCCCGGCGAGCGCGGCGATCGTCACGCGAAAAACCGCCTCGTCGGCTCGGGGGAAGGCCTCGGCCGCCCGGCCATAACGTAAGGCGCTCACCCAATCGCGAGCGGCCAGCGCCTTGAAGGCCTTTTCGGCGACGAGCGTGTAGCGCGCCTCATCGAGCGCCCGCGTGACGTTGAGCTTCTGATCCGCCGGAAGGTCAAATTTCAAGGCCTGCTCGAAGTCTGCGGCGGCGCCGCTTACATCTTTGGCCTGCCGACGCATGAACCCGCGCTGCGCGAGAACCCCCGGGCTTTGCGGGAAAGATGCAAGGTAGCGGTTCGCTTCCGCCAGCGCCTCGGCTTTGCGCCCTTCGCGAAGAAGCGCCGTCAAGAGGAGGAGAATGGGCTCCTCCGCTTCGGGATCGAGATCATGCGCCTCTCTTGCCGCACGCACAGCCTCGTCCAGCCGCCCCACTTTTAGCGCGTCATAGCCGCTGTTGAGCGCTTGCTGCAGGGGCGTCGCCTGCACGACGCCGCCGACCGGCGAACCGCCCCGTTCATTCGCGCGTTCCGCCTCCGCAAGCGCCAGTTTCAGCCTCTTGGCTTGCGCGGGCTCGATATCCGGCCGCGCGAGCGCAGCCCGGAAGTCCGCAATGGCGCCGGGCAGGTCTCCAGTCGCGCGGCGGCTGTATCCGCGCTGCGCGAGCAATGTCGAACTCGGCGTATTGTCCTTGATGAACGCATCCGCTTCTTTGACCGCTGCTTCAGCCTGCCGGGATTTGCTCAACGCCGTCATGAGCGCAAAGAGCGGCGCTTCGGCGTTTGGATATTTGGCGCGAAGGACGCGCGCCGCCTTCACCGCACGCGCGTAGTCGCGTTTCGCGATCGCCGCGTAAACCTGCGCGAGTTCGGCTTGCACAATACTATCCTGCTCAGCCTGCGTGGCTTCCGCCAGCGCGTTGCGTAATGGTAATGTTTCGCTTGGCTCAATGTCGGGCGCGGCGAGCGCGGCGTCGAAATCCGCCTCTGCGCCTTTCAAGTCTTTCATGGCGCGGCGCAAATATCCGCGCTGGGCGAGAAGACGCCCGCTCGGCTTGTTCTGCGAGACATAGCGATTCAGCTCGTCGAGAGCCGCCTGAGCTTTGCCCTGTCGGCTAAAGGCGTCGGCGATCAGCCGGACGGGCGCTTCCGCTTTTTCGTCCAGTTTGCGCGCCGCTCGCGCATTTTCTATGGCTTCATTCAGACGAGATCCGTTGAAGTCCTTATATGCGGCGCTCATGGCAAGATCGAAGAGCGCGACGTTGACGGCGGCGGCCTGCTCTTGGGTCAACGCGCCGCTGTCTCGTGCGCTGCGCAGATCCGCCTCGGCGCCGGCGACGTCCATGAGCCGTTTGCGCAGATGGCCGCGCTGGGCGATCAGCGCCATCGAGTGCTTATGGCTGGCGACAAAGTCGTTGATAACGTCAACCGCCTCGCCAATCCGCCCCAATTTGTTCAGAATGTCAGCGAGCAGCCGAACCGGCATCTCATAATCGGGCGCGAGGCTCCGTGCGCGCTGCGCGTATTTGAGGGCGCCCTCGTAATCGCCCTTGGCCACACGCGCAAACGCCAGGGCAAGCTCTTGGTAGCCGGGTTCGCCTGGCCGCATCTCCTCGCGAACGCCGTCGTTGACTCCCGCATGAGCAGCGATGGGCGTCGTGGACGCGAGCGCCAGCGCCAAAAATACGATTGTTGCGCAAGGCCTTCGAAAAACGCCTCCCACGATTGCGCTCCATCTGCTTTGCAGAACCGGATTCCGACATCAGAATCTTCGAACGCGTCACGCGAATCAGGCACTAAACATATTGTTTTTGCTAACCTAAATTGGTAGCAAAGCAAAATCTTGGCGAAATGTGCCCCAGAATGCGACGCCGCGATCTCGTTTTGGGTCGCCCCCGGCGTTCCTCTGCTTCCTAATATAAACCGCCACCCTATGCTGGTCGCGGCGAAACCAAGCGAAAATCTATACTTATCGCTTGCGGCGTCCGATGGCGCTCAGATCGGATGAGCCTGGCAAGCTAAATGCAGGAAGAAACAAAATGCAACTTATGGTGCTCATCTTCGTATTGTTTACAGTTATTTCCATCGCTGGCTTTATTGGAGCGCTCTTTTTCGGCACAACGGGAGCCGTAGCACTGATGGTGATAGGTTTGTCCGTCTCCTTTATCGGAATTGCCTTCTTTATAGGGCGCTGAAGATTTCGAATTGTTAATTCGACAGCGCCATCCGCCTCAATTATACAGATCACTACACTGGCATCGCTGAGCAGGGCTGAGATGAACGAGCTGACGAGCATCAAAAAAGCCGAACTTCGTCTAAGTAAATCAAAAATTTGCTGTTTATGCATCGTTGGGACGCGACCCGAAGCCATCAAAATGGGACCTGTCATCGCCGAGCTCAATCGGTCGGACTGGGCCTTTCCCTATGTGGTGACGACCGGTCAGCACGCTGATGTCGTCGAAGGAGCGCTAAAGGAGTTTGGCGTGGTTCCTTCGCGCCGGCTGGACCTCGAACGCCGGAACGGCTCGCTGAACGAGCTGTTTGGCAAGGTAATGGCCGAGATAGATCGCGTGATCGACGAAGTTCGACCGGACTGCGTCATCGCGCAGGGCGACACGACGTCGGTTGCGGTGGTGTCCCTCGCCGCTTTTCACAAGAACGTGCCCTTCATGCATATTGAGGCAGGGCTCCGAACGGGAAAACTCAACGATCCCTATCCGGAAGAACTCAACAGGCGAATCGCTGGACTGACGGCGGCCATGCATTTCGCTCCGACCTCGGCGTCGCTCAACAATCTCCTGCGTGAAGGCGTCGTTCCTGGCGACTGTCTCGTCACGGGCAATACGGGCATCGACGCCTTGCTGCAGACCGCGGCGCACCGATCGCCCGTCCCAAAGGGATTTCCGGATTTGCCGCGAGTCATTCTCGCAACGGCGCACCGGCGGGAGAGCTTCGGGGCGCCCATAGAAAACGCGCTGCGGGGCATAAGGGCGGCGGTCGACCAACATGACGACCTCGGGCTGTTTTTCGTCACGCATCCCAATCCGCGCGCTCACGAGCCGGCGCAACGGATTCTTGGCGGCCATCCGCGTATCGTGATAACGGATGCGATCGGCTATGCGGATATGGTTGAGGCGCTGAAGAGATGCTGGCTTGTCGTCACCGACAGCGGCGGCCTCCAGGAGGAAGCGCCCGCTCTGGGAAAGCCTGTCCTCGTGCTGAGGAACACCACCGAACGGCCAGAGGCGGTTCGCGCCGGAGCGGTTCGCGTGATCGGCACAGACGCCGCCGCGGTGTCGGGCGCGATCTCGCAGCTGTGCGACGATTCGGAATTATACGCCCGCATGGCCGTCCCGGTTTTCCCTTATGGCGACGGCCAGGCGGCGCAGCGCATCGTTGCCGCGATGCGGAAGAGATTGGCGCCCCCAGTTCGAGCATTGTCGGCGGCCTAGGCCGCTTCAGCGCTTCGCCTTGCCGCTCTCTAGGCGGCAAGGCGCACAAACAACAATGTCCGACGCGCGCTCAATCTGCCGAACATGCGGGGCTGAAGAGCTTAAGGACGACTGATGTTTGACTTGACGGACGCCACTGTCGCCTATGTCGACGCGCTGGTGGGACTGTTCTTCGTTTTTGGCGTCGCCATTATTATTTATAGCCTCGACGACGTCGTCGTAGACATTATCTACTGGGCTATGCGAATTTCAGGAACGATCCACGCCGAACGATCTCATCTATCTGAACAGGCGCTGCTCGAACAGCCTCAACGCCCTCTCGCGGTCATGGTCCCGGCCTGGCGCGAAGAGGCTGTCATTTACGACATGTTGAAGACCAACGCCGGCTATTCTGCAACAACGGTTTTTTTTGTTGGCGCCTATCCGAACGATGCGGCGACTCAGCGGGAAGTGCTCAGGGCGGCTGCCGAACTCCCGGAGAATGTCCGTCTCGTGATCGGTCCACATGACGGGCCGACGACGAAAGCCGATTGTCTCAACGCGGTCATCGCGGAAATCGGCAAGTATGAGAAAGACTCAAATATAGAATTTCAAGGATTTGTGCTCCACGACAGCGAGGATGTCATCCATCCGCTGGAGTTTCCGCTGTTCAGCGCGCTGATCGCCACCTTCGATTTCATTCAGATCCCCGTATATTCCTTTCGGCGCACGCTCCTTCAAATGACGGCGGGCACCTACATGGATGAATTCGCGGAGTTTCATAGTAAGGATCTGTTTGTCCGGCAGCGTCTTACAGGCGTCATTCCGTGCGCCGGCGTGGCCGCCTGCTTCAGCCGGAGAGCGATCGAAGCGCTGAAATCCTGGCGACAGGGCGAGGTGTTCGACCCGGTTGCTTTGACCGAAGACTACGATGTCGCCTTCGCGATGAAGAGCCTTGGCCTGAAGTCCGCATTCATTCTCAATGAGGCTCCCTATACGCTGGATATTCCGCGCGGGACCGATCAGGTGCAACGGATCGCAACGCCGCTCGCGATCGCGGCGAGAGAACATTTTCCGAGCGACTACCGAGCCGCCTATCGCCAGCGCGCGCGCTGGCTCCTGGGAATCGGGTTCCAGGGGGCATCGAAGCTCGGCTGGGGCAACACGCTTACCGAAAGGCTGTTTTTTCTACGCGACCGCAAGGGCATCCTGTCCGGCATTATCGCTGTCGTCGCATATTTCCTGGCCTTCGACGCAGTTGCGATCCTTGTTCTTGGAACAGTGAGCGAAGAATGGCGCATCGCCGGCTATGCAATGCTCGACCCTACCCTGCGGGTCGTGTTCTTCATCAATATCCTGTTGCTCATCAACCGGCTCATCCAGCGAATGATCTTTACGAGGTCGATCTACGGGTTCGGCCAAGGTCTGATGGCGGCGCCGAGGGTCGTTTTCTCGAACTTCATCAATTTCTCCGCGGCGTTGCGCGCGCTCTATATTTTCGTTTGGCGACATAAAGTGCGCGGGCAACCGTTGAACTGGGATAAGACGAGCCACACCATTCCCGCTCAGAACGTGGAAGCGGTTCGAACGTAAATTGAAGCGTCTGGAGCGCAGGGCGTTCGATCCGGGCCGTGATAAAAGGCGCCTCTTAGCCCAAGCGACTCATGACCCGGTGGGGCGCGCCCGCCGCGCTTCAGCTCGACGCATTCTGCAAAGGCTCGCGAAATTGCACCGTCGTCATGGCGCGAGCAGCGCGCGGCGCGTCCTCGCAAGAGACTTAGCGTCGTCCTTGTGCACGCGGGCCAATGCAGCAAGAGGTTGACAGGGACCGCACTCGTGTAAATCTGATCGCGTCGTCTGTCTGCCAGGTCGAAAATGACAGTAACGGTTACGCTTCCAAAAAAACCCCTGTCCTGGGCGATCTTTGGACTTCTCGTCGCAGCGATCGTTGGCGCGGCCCTCTCCCTTGAGAAACAAGTGGCGGCTCAAGCATGGGTCGAGCACACGCTTTCAGCGCGCACAGCGCTTCTTTACGCCCTCTCCACTCTTCAGGACACGGAAACTGGCCAGCGGGGTTACTTGCTGACCGGCGACGAATCGTTTTTGGAGACCTTCCGCACCGCCGATCAAATAATTGGCGAGCGTTTAAGCATGTTGGAGCGGGCTGTATCTGACAACGAAGGGCAGATACGTCGAGTGGCCCGTTTGCGTGCCGTCGTAGCGGACAGATTGGCTTCATTAAAGAAACGTATTCAAGAACGCCGGGCCGCGCCGGATGCGGCTTTGACAGATGGTCTCAAGGCCGGCAAACGCCTGATGGACCAGGCGCGCAGCATCATCGCCGAGATGCTCGCCGAAGAAGATCGGCTCTTGACGAAACGAAGCGCCGCCATGCGCTGGACGGTGACCTTGACGCAGATCGGCGTTACAGGCGCTCTCCTGTTAGCGGCTCTCCTGGGTTGGGCGACCCTCAAAGACCGACAAAGGCAGGTTGGCGAACTTCAGACGGCCAATGTCGCGCTTCGAAACGCGCTCACCCACGCAGCCGAGCAAAGCGAGCGGCGGGAGCGCGTGGAAAGCCAACTCAGACAGTCTCAAAAAATGCAAGCGGTCGGGCAGCTTACGGGCGGCTTGGCGCATGACTTCAACAATATGCTCGCCGTCATCGTCGGATGCCTCAACCTCCTGAAGCGCAAAATGGCGCGCGGCGAGATCGACAAGGACAGCTTGATCGACAAGGCCATGGAATGCGTCGATCGCGCGGCAGCCTTAACTCATCGCCTGCTCGCCTTTTCGCGTCAGCAGCCGCTCGCGCCCCAGACTGTGGACGCCAATAAGTTGGTGGGCGGGATGGCGGAGATGATCCGGCGCACCCTTGGCGAAACCATCAATGTCGAGACCGTTCTGGCGAGCGGGGTCTGGCGGGTCCACGTCGACCCCAATCAACTCGAGAGCGCGTTGCTGAACTTGGCCGTCAACGCCCGCGACGCGATGAACGACGAAGGCAAGGTGACGATTGAGACCTCGAACGCTTACATCGACGACAACTACGCGCGGGAACACGCCGAAGTGAAGGAGGGTCAATACGTATTGGTCGCCGTCAGCGACACTGGAGCCGGCATGCCGCCGGACGTTATCGCCAAAGCCTTTGAGCCGTTCTTCACCACCAAAGGCCCTGGCAAGGGAACGGGACTCGGCCTCAGTCAAGTGTTCGGTTTCGTCAAGCAATCGGGCGGACACATCAAAATCTATTCGGAGATTGGCCAGGGCACGACGGTCAAGATTTATCTGCCACGCTTCGTTGGCGAGGGAGAAGTCGCCGGTCCAAGGCGTGAGCCGGACGCTGCCGAGATGGCGTTCCGAGGTTCACCAGAGAGGCTCATCCTCGTCGTCGAAGATGAGGATCGGATGCGGAGCATCGCGGTCGCGATGTTCCAGGATCTGGGGTACAGCGTGCTCGCTGCGGGGAGCGCCGTCGAGGCGCTTGCGCTTCTAAACGCCAATCCTCAAATCGATCTTCTATTCACCGACATTGTCATGCCGGACATGAACGGTCGCGCACTCGCGGAAGAGGCGCTGCGCCGTCGCCCCGACCTGAAGATTGTGTTTACAACGGGCTTCTCGCGGAACGCCGTGATTCACAATGGCGTGCTCGATCGCGGCGTAAATTTCCTGCCAAAACCATTCTCGATCGAGCAGTTGGCGCAGAAGATCAGCACGGTCCTCGGAGTTATGGAGACGACCTGAAGGCCGCTCGCCGTGCGATCATTTGCGCTGGCGACGCGCCGTCAATCGGCGAGCGGCGGTGAATCGCTTTGAACGCCGCGTCCGATCGCGATCTGGCCGACCGATCCTTCGACATGAAACGCGAGGCCCGTCATTTTCGCAAAGAGGTCGATGTCTCCGACGCCGATCGCGCAGGCGCCGATCTCCATCTCGGCGGCCATCAGATACAGCGTCTGCATCAGCACGCCGACATGTTTCAGAACAAGCGCATAGGCGAAGCCGCTATATTTCCACGACACGCGGCTAAAGCGCGCCGCCATTGTCACGAGAACTTGCGGGACCGCCGGCGCGCCCATGGCGAATTGCGCGTCCTCCAGCATCGCCGTAAGCCACTGCGCATTCGTCTCGATCAAAACAAGAGCGTGCTGTTTGGCGTCGTAATGATAAAAACCGCGCGCTAGGCCCTCACATCTGTCGACAGCGAGATAGAGCTCCAATTCGTAGCTCGCGCCGCCCGACGGATAGGGACGAGGGGCGGTCTCCGATTCCGGCTCGTCCTGGCCATCGTCGGGCGCGCGCTCTCGCGAGATGATTCTTGCGGCGCCGTCGAGGAGCCGCGCCACCTCCGCCAGCGTGATCGGACGCCGCTCATCGAAGGCGCGAGTCGAGCGTCGGCGCCGCAGCAGCGCCGCAAAGTCCGAAGGCGGCGCCGTCTCAAGCGTCTTCAGGTCGATCGCCGGCCCCGGCCAGCTCGGCCGTATCGCCGGCGGCAGCGCGGCGAGATGCGCGTGGGCATAGATCCCGCCAGAAGGATTGGCGTGACGCCCGTTTGTGCTGCGGGTGTGGAACAGCAGATCGTGGAAGTCCCATAAGACGAGTTCGTCATCGCCTTCGGCCGCGCGCAGCGCTTTGTCGGCGCCCGGTCCGGGCGTGAACAGAATCTGGCTATCGAGGAGCAGCGCCAGCAGCTCGACACCGGGAAAGTCGGCCGAGTCGCAAAGCTCTTTCACTGTACGCGCCTGCGACAGATGCGCGATCATGGCTGTAACGCTAGGGTCGCACAGCCTAAAGAGCGCGCATGCGCGCGGCGATTCGAGCACCACGTCGGCGCCGCGCCGCCGAATATAGGCGAAGCGCGACAACGCCAGAGCGCAATCCTCGTCGATCTCGATCATCCGTGGCGCATAGTCGCGCATCTGCGGCTCGACGACGATGAGGTCGGGGCCGCTCGGCGTGCGGGCCAGGCGATATTCAACGAGTCCGTAAAGCGCCAGCCGCCGGACGAGTTCGCTTATCTCGCCGTCGCGCTCCCCATCGAAGGCCACGCCCGTCTCGAAGTCGGCGGCGCGCTCTGCGACATCGGCGCCGAACGTTCCGAACGCCACCGCCCGACCGTCGAACAAGGCGGAGACGCCGCCGGCGGCGCTGCGCTCGAGCGTGACGCCAGGATTGAGACGCGCGAAGAGCCGTGCTCGCGGGGCCGGTTGGGACGTGTCGCTGGGCAAATCAGGTGCGCGGGAACAAGGGGTTGACGTCGGCTTCGCGCACTGGCCGCTTGCGCAGACCCAGCGCGATGGGCACGTCGTAGAGACGGCCGGGGCCGAAGCGGCGATAGAAATGCCGCAGTCCCGGAACGATCACCCGAACCACCGGCACGTCAATGTCCGGACGCGTCTGATCGAGGACGAGGAAATCGTGCCCAGCCCGCGCGGCGAGCTTGACGCAGGCCAGCACCTGGTCGCGGCCGTCGAGTTGGGAGAAAGTCTTGAACCGCGACCGCCCGAACGACGCCTTGCCCTGCGGCCGCAAATAGGCGTGCTTGCGCAGCGGCAGAGGGTCGCTTCCATAATCGTCGTCGGGCCCGAACTCGGGGCGGCCGCCGAGGCTATCGATGGCAAGAAACTGATTGAGTTCGGTCATGGCGCGCAGCGTCGCGATCCTTGGATCGAAATGCGCCCCCGCCGCGACTTCGACATATTCCCGTCCGTTCTCGGTCCAATGGGCGACGGCGACGACGACGGGAATGCCAAGATCGCTCGTGACGTCCAGCGCCCAGACGTCTCGGCCCATCTTCGCGAAAACCGCGCGGAGGTCGCGCACATAGCTGTCGTTGAGCTTGTCGAGATCGATCTCCGGACGACGCAAACGGTTGTACCACCAGATTGCATATGCGTCCCGTTCGACGAGTTCGAGGAAACCCTGAATGATGGCTTCCTCGATCGTATTGCCCGCTGCGCACCCGTTCGAATCAGCGCTGATCTGATTCGCGCAGCCCGACTCGTGGAAGAAATACAGAAGGCCGGTGGGAACGTATTTGAAGCCTTCGTCGCGCAGCGACCAGACTGGCGACCATTCCGCCTCCGCGGCGGGATCGAAGCGCTGTGCGCCCTCGCCGCAGCCGCCGCTTTTCGCGCCCTGCTCATATTGCGCGTCGCTATAGAGCAGGATGTCGTTGGGCAGGATCGCCTCGCCGGCCGGGAACTCCGCGAATCGTCGGACGGTCCTGATCTCGTCGCCCTGGAAAATCCCGCAATAGCGCTCGATCGCCTCCATCAGCGCGCTGGCTTCGCCTTGTTCCGCGACGCTGCCCTTGCCATAGCTGTCGCCGCTCAGCCCGGCCTGAAGGGCGTCGACGGTTTCGGGGCGCGGCGAAAAATTATGTCTGGCGATGAAGCTCGCGTCGAGCGGCTGCTGGCTCTTGATCCGATCGAGATGCGATACGACCCCAGTCAGCGGGCTCACATGCTTGCGATTGCGGTCAAGGGTGTCGCTCGGCGCGACCGATCTGTAGCCCCCGCTCGTCACGACGCTCGCGCTACCGGCGTGCAGCGGGATGGGCGTGGGCGTTCGCGCGGGATCGCGCAGTTCGGGGTCGCCGCAGCTTGGGCATTGCGGCCGAGCCGGCACATAATGCCGCGCGACGGTCGAGCCCATCAGGTCCAGGCTTACGATATGCTGGTGCAAATCGGTGCGGAAGCCGCTGGCGATCGCCTTGGCGATCTCCGCGGCGGCGAGGCCAACGCCGCTCAGCCCGAGCGGATGCGCGCCGAGCGGCGAGACGGCGACGCAGCGCGCCTCCTTGCGGCCCAGGAACGCCTTGACCTGTCGATTCCAGTTCATGCGATCGGCGAGGCACCTCCAACAGGCGCTCTTGCCAGGGCTGAAGATGGGGCCGACCAGCGGGAAAACGCCGGAAGGCTGCACCAGCAGCCAGTCCTGCTTCTTCTCGAGCCGCCGGCGGTTGAATTCCGCGAGCTGGCTTTCGAGATAATCGCTGACCAGCGCGATGGTCAGATCGCCTCCGCGCTTCACGACCCTGACGCCGAAAACGTTCAGCGCTTCCTCCAGCGCGCGCGCGCCGCCGATCCCGAGGGTTTCGATCTGAACGGAGACTTTTTGCAGATTTTTCGCTGCGACGTCGGGCGGCAGGCCGAGACTCGCCCAGTAGGCGGCCGCAACGCCATCGGATGCGCTCGTCGTCGAGACAACGAAGCGACGATCGAGCAGTCGCTTGAACGCCTCGTCTATTGAGTCGACGGGAAACTGTGCGGAGAGCGCCTGGCGTATGGCGTCGGCGTCCTCTCCCGCGCCGATCCGCTCGGCCAGCGCGCAATAGAGCGCGCCACGAAGGAAAAACTTTCTGTCTTCCGAATAAAGGCAGACAGCGTCAGGCGGCAGGACGTAGACAGAAAAATTCGGCGCGAATCGAAGGGAGTCGCCTAACCGCTCTTGTGAAACCGGCTTCGGCGCGAGCGGTTTAGATACGTCAATTGTCATTTGGCTGTCGCGCGCTCCCCATCTCGACGCGCCCAGCGGGACGAGATTGCTCGATTACAAGATCTGGGAAATGAACACAGCCGCGCTGGGACACAGTAATGCGTTCCGCACGACGCGGCTGCGATTCACCTCGCCCCAAGGCATCGACCCGAAGCGCCTGCGGCTGAGCGTAGCGACCGCTCAGCCGTCAAATGTGCAGCGGTGCGTTACCAGCAACCACGGCAGCCACAGCCGCGACAGCCACAGCCCCTGCAGCCCCGACAGCCACAGCCCCTGCAGCCGCGGCAGCCGACCCACCACGCGACCTGCTCGGTCTTCACGGCCGGAACTTCTTCGCGATCGAAAAGGCGGAACGAATTGAGCCCCACATCGAACACTTCCTGTTCGCGGAGGTCGATCGTGCGCGTCCGGCTCGTCGTCGGCGCCGTCGAAGCGTCAGCAGGAGAACTGTCGACGCAGGCGGCGCCCGCGAGCGACAAAGATACACCCATCACGCCGAGAGCTTTCTTGCCTCGACGTTTGTTCTGTGGGTTGTCCGATGAGCGCGCCATAGAATCCTCCCAAAAAATCTCAAAAACCGCACGGGTGCAGACAATAGCGCTCCTCGCGCGCTGGTCAATACTCATCCGGTAAAAGGCGAGCTGATCGCCTCGACGATGATCGATGGATGAAGCCAGTTACGCACGCGCCCGCTAAAGCCTTCCCGCGCATCTACAGATCACATGGTTAACGTCACGGATTGGCTTGCCGGAATATTTGGCTCAAGCGATCGGCGTAGCGACTCTTCGGGAACGCGTCGCGCGATCGCTAGGAAACTGCCATGAGCCATAAGCGCGTCCTGGCCAACGAATGTCCGACCTTGCTGTTCAGCCGCTTTGAAACGCGCACCCAACGCGTCGGCGCTTTAGCTAACGGCCGACGCCAAACCGCGACGGCTATTGGCGGCCAATGCGCCTTAGCGTAATGAAATAGTGGTCGCGCTTGCCCGACTTTTTGTTGGGTGGGACCGCATGGCGGAGGCGCGAACAGCCGGAGCCGTGATATGCAGCGCGTAACGATAACGATCGACGAAGAGCTGATGAGCGCGCTCGATCAGTATATGGAGGCAGGCGGCCATCGAAATCGCTCCGAGGCCGTTCGCGATCTCGTCCGCGCAGGGCTGCTGAAAACGCCCGAAGCCGATGATAGCGCCCGCCCCTGCATGGCTGCGCTCGTTTACGTCTACGACCATGAGACGCGACAGCTGTCTAAAAAACTGATGCATGACCATCACTCCCACGCCGACATGTCGATCGCGACGCTGCACGTGCATATCGATGAAGCGACCTGTCTCGAAGTGTCGCTGCTGAAGGGCCAGAAGACGGATGTCGAGCACTTCGCCGGCCATGTGATCGGCGAGCGCGGCGTTCGATACGGGCAGCTCGTCGTCTTGCCGGCGGATATTGAGCAGGGCGAAGCCCGACCTGTCGATCGTCACACGTCCGGCCGCCACCCGCACCATTCGAGCTAGAGCGCGCCCTCTGTGGCAAATCGGCAACGCTTTCGGCAAATTGCATTGAGCCAATTGACCCAACGCACCGCGTAAGACAATTTTCAAAAAAAATCACAATAGCGCGCTTGCACGGGAACCCACGAAATGAGCCGACGCCGCCTCGCGACATCCGTCTCCTCCGTCGTCGTCGGCCTCGTTCTTCTGGGCGCGGACGCTCTTGCGCATACGATTTCCCTGCCAAAAATCGATGTTGGCGGGCAGCGGCGCACCGTGACCGTTCCGCATGTGCATACGCCGTCGGGAACGCGCATCGTCAGTTCGACGCGCCCGTCGCCGGTCGTCCCCGCTGTCAGTCGCCCCCCAGCTGAGCCGTCGGGACCCCAACCGCCGCCAATCACCTCGTCCAGCGAGAAATTCTTCACCGGCAAGGAGGTGAACGCGCTGCCCTTCAAGCAAGCCGGCGAAGCGTTGGAGATCGTGCCAGGTCTTATCGTCACGCAGCACAGCGGCGACGGCAAAGCCAACCAATATTTCCTGCGCGGCTTCAACCTCGATCACGGCTCCGACCTCGCGCTTTATCTCGACGGCATGCCGCTCAATATGCGCACCCATGGCCATGGACAGGGCTACGCGGACGCGAATTTCCTTATTCCTGAACTTCTCGCCTATGTGCTGGCGCGCAAAGGGCCTTACGACGCGCAGGACGGAGACTTCTCCTCCGCCGGCTCGATTTACATGCAGTATAAGGACAAAATCGACAAAGGCTTTTACCAGGTCACCGGCGGAAGCTTCGCCTACGCGCGGGCGCTGGCCGTCGTGCCTTATCAGGATTTCGCCGGAGGCTCCGCCTACGGCGCCGTCGAGGCGCAATATTATAACGGACCCTGGGAGCGCGGCGACAATCTGCACCGGATCAACAGCGTCCTGCGCTGGGCGCGGGGAACGCAGCTCGATGGCGCCGCCGTCACCTTTATGGGCTACGCTAACAAATGGTATTCGACTGACCAGATTCCGGAGCGAGCGGTCTATAGCGGGTTGAAATCGCTCTGGGGGACGCTGGACCCGACTGACGGCGGCGACACCACCCGCTTCTCGCTCTCTGGCCGCTGGAGCCAGACGGAGGGCGATCACGCCTCTCGCGTCGAATTCTACGTCATGCATTCGACGCTCGATCTCTACAACAACTTCACCTACTACCTCGCCAATCAAAACCTTGGCGACCAGTTCCGCCAATTCGATCGGCGCACCATGGTTGGCGTCAACGCCGAGCATGCGATCAAGTGGGACAGTTTTGGTCTTCCGGTCCAGACCCGGATCGGCCTCCAGAGTCGTTACGACGACATTCGCCTCGGCCTCCAGGACAGTTTCCGTCGCACGCCTTATGACACGGTGCGCAACGATGCGGTTGGCGAAGGCAGCGTCGCGGTCTGGACGGACATGACTGTGCAGTGGTCGCCGTGGCTGCGAACGGTGACGGGCGGGCGGTTCGACTATTACAACGCCAGCGTCAATTCGCTGCAGAGCCTCCTGGGGGCCCCGGTGATCGCGACCAGCGAGGGGCTGCCGGCCTTCCTCTGGACGGGGCCGTTCAACAGCAGCTCGAAGAACGCCTCGCTGTTCAGCCCCAAGGCCTCGATCATCGTTGGGCCTTTCCAAAAGACGGAACTCTATTTCAACTATGGCGAAGGTTTCCATTCGACCGACGCGCGCGGCGCCGTGCAGAGCTTCTCGGCGTCGGAGCTTTCCGACACCGACGGCTTCCTTACGGTCTCCTCCATTCCGCTTCTGGTGAAGTCACGCGGCGCGGAGATTGGCTGGCGCACAAAATATATCGAAGGACTTGATTCGAGCATGAGCTTCTTCTGGCTCAATCTCGATTCCGAGAACCAGTTCGAGGGCGACAGCGGCACCACGACTTTCGGCCGGCCGAGCCGCCGTTACGGCATCGAATTCGCCAATCATTATCGGCCGGTCTCGTGGATCAGCTTCGACGGCGACGTGGCGCTGGTGCATGCGCGCTATCGCGGCGTGGATCAGCTGCAGGCGTTCGCCTGGCTCGATCTCGTGACGCCTGAAGCTCTGCCCTATGGAACGTTTTTAGGAAACGCGCCCGGCAATTATCTGCAAAATTCCGTCGGCATTACAGCAATGGGCGGCCTTGAAATCGGCGAAGCGACGGGTTGGTTCGGCGCGCTGAAATATCGCTACATCGGCTCTCGCCCGCTGACCGAAGACGGCTATCTCCAGTCTCCTGTGACGGGCACGTTGAGCGCACGGCTCGGCTATCGCTGGGCGGACGGCTGGCGGCTGCAGGTCGACGCGTTCAACGTGTTCAATTCACGGTCGGATCAAATCACCTATGGCTATGGCTCGCTGCTGCCGACCGATCCGCTTTATTCGGCATGCGTCAATGGCGTCGCGCCCGGCGCAGTCTGCGGCGTCGGGGTGATGGACCGGCATTTCAAGCCGCTGGAGCCCACAGCCGTGCGTTTGACGTTCAGCGGGCCGCTGAATTTCGATGCGCTGCCCGATTTCACCGCGCCGTTGCGGGTCGTACCGGACTAGCCGCGCTCAACCCGCCTTGCGCTGCTTCACATAGCTGCGCAGGACGGCGTTGATGCGCCGCTGATAGCCCGGGCCTTGCGATTTGAAATAATCGATCAGGTCCTGATCGAGGCGGATCGAGATCGCCTGTTTTCTGGGAGGCGTGACGACCTCCGCCTGGCTCCAGTCGACGGTCTCGAACTCCGCCCAATCGGGATCGGCTGCGACCGCGGCGTCGATTTCCGCGTCGGTCATTTTCCGTCTCAACGCTATGCTCCGCTATCTGGCCGTGAGTCGGGCGGGCGAACCATGATACAGGTGAATTCGCGCCCTGCCGCAAAGGAGTGCTAGGGAGAGCCGATGCGCTTTTCCCCTTCCTTCCTCGATGAGATACGGGCGCGCCTGCCCGTCTCCGAGGTCGTGCGCCAGAAGGTGAAGCTTCGGAAGGAAGGCAGGGAGTGGCGCGGCCTGTCGCCCTTCAACGCCGAAAAGACCCCCTCCTTTTACGTCAACGACCAGAAGATGCGCTGGTTCGACTTCTCTGCGGGGAAGAACGGCAACATCTTCGATTTCGTCATGGAGACGGAGGGGCTCTCCTTTCCAGAAGCGGTGGAAAGACTGGCGGCCCTCGCGGGGCTGCCCCTGCCCGTCGAAACCAAAGAGCAGCAGGAACAGGACCGACGGCGCGCGACGCTGGGCGAGGCGCTGGAGGCGGCGGCGGTCTTTTTCGAAAAGCAGCTCGCCGGCCCGGCCGGACGCGAGGCGCGCGCCTATCTCGACCGCAGACAGATTTCCTTGGCCGCGCGCGAAAAATTCCGACTGGGTTTTGCGCCGCCCGAGCGCCATGCGCTGCGCGATCACCTCGCCGCCAAGGGCGCGAGCGTTGAAACGATGATCGAGGCGGGTCTCCTCGTCCACGGCGAGGATATCGCCGTTCCCTACGATCGGTTCCGCAATCGGGTGATGTTTCCGATCTGCGACCGCGCCGGTCGGGTCATCGCCTTTGGCGGACGCGCGCTGGAGGCGGACGCCCAGGCGAAATATCTGAATTCCCCCGAGACGCCGCTCTTTCACAAGGGCGCGACGCTCTACAATCTGCACAACGCCCGCAAGACGGCGCATGAGACCGGCGCGGTGATCGCCGTCGAGGGCTATGTCGACGTCATTGCGCTGGCCGCCGCGGGCTTTCCCAACGCCGTCGCCCCCCTGGGCACGGCGCTGACGCCGGAGCAATGCGCCCTGCTCTGGCGCCTGGCCGAGGAGCCGATCCTCTGCTTCGACGGCGACAAGGCCGGATTGAAAGCCGCCTTTCGGGCGGTCGATACGGCGCTGCCGCTGATTGGCCCCGGGCGCTCGCTGCGATTCGTCCTCCTGCCGGACGGCCAGGACCCGGACGAACTGCTGCGCTCAAGCGGGGCCGAGGCGCTCGCGGAAGCTTTGAACCACCCGCTGCCGCTCGTCGATCTCCTGTGGATGCGTGAGACCGAATCGGCGACGCTGGATACGCCCGAGCGCCGCGCCGCCCTCGAGCGGCGGCTGCGCGAGATCGTCGGTCAGATCGGCGATGACGACCTGCGACGTCATTACCTCCAGGAGCTGGCGCAGCGGCTGGACCGCCTCTTCAGTCGCGACCGACGCGCCCCGTTTCGACGCCCAGACGGCGCGCGGCGAGGCGCGAGCGGTCGCCGGCGCGCTTCCGACGAGGGCCCTTTGACCATTGGCCCGGGCCTGGCGAATTCGCCGCTGTTTCGCGGCGTCAAGTCCGCGATTGCGCCGCGCGAGGCGCTTATCCTTCTGATTCTCATCAATCATCCAGATCTCATCGACTCCCGCGCGGAGGATCTGGCGACGCTTGATCTTGAGTCCGCCGACGCGCGCGACTTGCGCGACGCGCTCCTGCGGTTCGCGGAGAGCAGCGCCAGCGATAAACTTGAGCTTCACCCATTTTTGGCGGCGCTTGGACTTGCACGGACGGTCGCCCGGCTCGAGGCGATGGCCGCCCATTCGACGTTGTGGAGCGTGCGCCCCGAGGCCGCGGCGGCGGACGCCGGCGAGAGCCTGCGACAGGCTTTCGCCTTGCATCGCAGATCATTGGCGTTAAATAGAGAGTTGCGCGCGGTGCAAGCGCTGCTGGCCGACAACCCAAGCGAGCGGGATCACGCGCGGCTGAAGGATATTCAGACCCAGTTGTCTGCGCTAGAAGGCGCAGAAGCAGCGGTGGAAGGTTACGGATCACTTTCCGGCCGGCCGTCGCGCAACTTATGAATTCGCATGGGTCGGCGCTGTGGCGAAGACCCTTGGCGAAGAGGGGACGGAAAGCGCGCCGCTAGGGGGTGGGGCGACGATTTTTCTGCGGTCGGTCGGGCTTTTTAGGTCCGCTTGCCGCGCCTTGGCTTAGAGAGGGCCGGCCTCTCTGGCTTATTTTGGAAAACTTGCGCCTTGCCTGGTTCGGGGAAAGCCGATCCGGGGCGAGGCGTTTGGAGCTTGTGGATGGCGAAGAAAGACGAAAATAAGGTCGAGAACGAAACCGTAGCGGCGACGGAGGCTTCCGACGGACCGCTTCTCGATCTCAACGACGCCGCCGTCAAGCGGATGATCAAGCTCGCGAAAAAACGCGGCTTTGTCACCTATGCCGAGCTGAACGCGGTGCTGCCGTCCGAGGAAGTGTCGTCGGATCAGATCGAGGACGTCTACGCGATGCTCTCGGAAATGGGCATCACCGTCTCTGAAGGCGACGATCCGGACGACGTCGAGGCCGAAGAACAAAGCCCCGAGGAAGAAGAACCCGAAGGCGGCGAGCTCGTCGAGACCCCGCGCGCGACCGCCGTGGCGACGCGCACGTCGGAGCCCGCCGATCGCACCGATGACCCCGTGCGCATGTATCTGCGCGAGATGGGCTCGGTCGAACTTCTGTCGCGAGAAGGCGAAATCGCCATCGCCAAGCGCATCGAGGCCGGGCGCGAGGCGATGATCGCCGGGCTCTGCGAGAGCCCGCTGACCTTCCAGGCGATCATCATCTGGCGCGAGGAATTGGAAGCGGGCAAGGTCTTGCTGCGCGACATCATCGATCTTGAGGCGACCTACGCCGGCCCCGAGGGCAAGGCGACGAAGACCGCTGAGCCGGCGCCCGCCGCCGCCGACCTGGCGCCGGCGACCGCGCCGCGGACCCCGCCCGCCGGGCTGCAGGAGGACGTCCCGCCCGCCGAAGAATCTTTCGAGGAAGAAGACGACATGGAAAATTCCGTGTCGCTCTCGGCGATGGAATTGGAACTGAAGCCGAAAGTCCTCGAAACCTTCGCGCGCATCGCCGACGCCTATAAGAAGCTGCGCCGGCTCCAGGACCAGAACGTCGAGAACAAGCTCAAGAACGAGACCCTGACGCCCGCGCAGGAGCGCAAATATAAGACGCTCAAGAAGGAAATCGTCGCCGACGTCAAATCGCTGTCGCTGAATCAGAACCGCATCGAGGCGCTGGTTGAGCAACTCTACGACATCAATAAGCGACTCATCGGCTATGAGACGAAGCTCCTGCGGCTCGCCGACAGCCACGGCGTGATGCGCGAAGACTTCATCGACAAGTTCCACGGCTCGGAGCTCGACCCGAAGTGGGTCATGCGCGTCGCCAAGCTCGGCTCCAAGGGCTGGAGGGAGTTCGTCGCCGCCGACAAGGATCGCATCAAGGATCTGCGCGGCGACATTCATGCGCTTGCGACCGAGACGGGACTGGAGATCTCCGAGTTCCGCAAGATCGTGCATATGGTGCAGAAGGGCGAGCGCGAAGCCCGGCAGGCCAAGAAGGAGATGGTCGAGGCGAATCTGCGTCTCGTGATCTCCATCGCCAAGAAATACACCAATCGCGGCCTGCAATTCCTCGACCTCATCCAGGAAGGCAACATCGGCCTGATGAAGGCCGTCGATAAATTCGAGTATCGCCGCGGCTATAAATTCTCGACCTATGCGACGTGGTGGATTCGTCAGGCGATCACCCGCTCGATCGCCGACCAGGCGCGCACGATCCGCATTCCGGTGCATATGATCGAGACGATCAACAAGATCGTGCGGACTTCGCGCCAGATGCTGCATGAGATCGGACGCGAGCCGACGCCCGAGGAGCTTTCCGAAAAGCTCGCCATGCCGCTCGAGAAAGTGCGCAAGGTTTTGAAAATCGCCAAGGAGCCGATCTCGCTCGAAACGCCGATCGGCGACGAGGAGGATTCGCATCTTGGCGATTTCATCGAGGACAAGAACGCCGTGCTGCCGATCGAGGCGGCGATCCAGTCGAATCTGCGCGAGACGACGACGCGCGTCCTCTCCTCGCTGACGCCGCGCGAAGAACGCGTGCTGCGCATGCGCTTTGGCATCGGCATGAACACCGACCACACGCTCGAAGAAGTCGGCCAGCAGTTCTCGGTGACGCGCGAGCGCATCCGCCAGATCGAGGCGAAGGCGCTGCGGAAGCTCAAGCATCCGAGCCGGAGCCGGAAACTGCGGAGCTTCTTGGATAACTGAGCGACGCGCGGCGGAGAAACGAGGGATGACAAAGAAACCGGTCATTTTCACGATTTCCGCCGCATGGGATGACGCGACTTCGGTCTGGAGCGGCCATTGCGATGAAATTCCGGCGGCGGCTGACGCTCCAACGCTCGACGAACTTTTCGCGAAGATATCGGCCATGACGCTCGACCTGCTGGCGGACAACCACCCCGGCGTCGACCCGGCATCGGTGTATTTGCAGATTTCCGCGCTGCGCGAGGTTGAACAGGCGGTCGCGTGATGGCGCCGCAGTTCGATCGTCCCTTACGCGATTTATTGCGCGCCGCAGGTTGCATCTTGGTGCGCCAGGGAAGAGGAAGTCACGAAATCTGGCATAGTCCCGTCACTGGACGCAATTTCGCCGTTCCCATCGGAATCGCCAGCCGCCACACCGCAAATGCCATTTTGTGTCTGGCGGGACTGGAAAAAGCGTTTTGAACGATCACGCTGAGTCGGTCTTCTTTCATTCGGAAGCGATTCCAAGGCCGAACCTGCCTGCTTCATGATGCTGCTTAGGGTTCAATCGGAGACTCGCCCGTCGGTTGGGCGCCAGCGGCTACGCCGAGATCGCGGAACGGATCACGTACTTTACTTTCGTAACGTTGAAAGGCCCACGTATCCGAACGTCATATTATATCTCTTCCCGCTCGATGCGCGAATTCCTCTTCGTATCCGGCATCGTCGCATAGACGATGAGCGAAATGAAGATCGCGGCGCTGGCGTAGTAGAAGAACCAGCTCTCATGGCCCTGCGCCTTGAACCAGAGCGCCACATATTCCGCCGAGCCGCCAAAGAGCGACACCGTCGCCGCATAAGGCAAAGCGACGCCGGTGACGCGGATCGCCGCCGGAAAGAGTTCGGCCTTCACCACGGCGTTGATCGAGGTGTAAAGCGCGACGATCAGCCAGGCGCAGCAGATGAGCGCAAAGGCGATCCGCGCGTCGCGCGCAGTCTGAATGGCGGTCAGCAGCGGGACCGTGAAGATCGTTCCCAGCACGCCGAAGGCGATGAGCATCGGTCGCCGGCCGACGCGGTCCGACACCGCGCCGTAGATCGGTTGCAGACAGAGCGCGAACAGCAGCGAGCCGGCCGCAATCCACGTCGTCTCCGCATCGCTCAATCCGACGGAGAGCTTCAAGAATTTCTGCATGTAGGTCGTATAGACATAGAAGGCGATGGTGCCGCCAAGCGTCAGTCCAACGACCGTCGCCGTCTCGCGCTTATGCGCGAGCAGCGCGCTGAGCGATCCGCGCCGCCGCTCGGCGCGCGACGCCTTAAAGGCGGATGTCTCGACAAGGTCGCGGCGCATATAGAGCGCCACGATCGCCAGCAGCGCGCCGAAGGCGAAAGGGATGCGCCAGCCCCAGTCACGCAGCGCCTGAGCGTCGAGCGCGACATTCTGCAGAATGAGCAGCACGCAAAGCGCCAGCAATTGGCCGGCGATCATCGTCACATATTGAAAGCTCGAATAGAACCCGCGGCGCTCGGGATGCGCCATCTCGGCAAGATAGGTCGCGCTCGATCCATATTCGCCGCCAAGACTGACGCCCTGAACGAGGCGCGCGAAGAGCAGCGTCGCGGGCGCGCCGACGCCGATGCTCGCATAGGTCGGCGCCAGAGCGATGATGAGCGAGCCCAGACACATCAGCAGCACCGAGAGCATCAGCGCGGCGCGCCGGCCGCGCCCGTCCCCGATGCGCCCGAAGACATAGGCGCCGATCGGCCGCATCAAAAAACCTAGCGCAAAAACGCCGGAGGCCGACATCATCTGCGCGAGGGGGTCTTCGCCAGGAAAGAATGAATCGGCGAAATAAAGCGAAAAGGCCGAATAGACGTAAAAGTCGTACCATTCGACGAGATTGCCGACCGATCCGATCAAAATCGCGCGCAGCCGCGCCGCTTCGGTCTTGATGGCGTCTATCGCGGCCGCATCTTCTTTCATATGTCCTTCAGACCAGCTGGCTGGCGACGTTCACCATGAGCGCGAGAATGGTGGTGTTGTAGAAAAACGCGACGATGCCATGCGTCGCCACCATCAGTCTCATCTGCGACGAGCAGGTTTCAATGTCGGCCGTCTGAAAGGCGACGCCGATGACGAAGGAAAAATACAGGAAGTCGATGTATTGCGGCAATCTGGTGTTAGGAAAATGCAGTCCGCCGCGCGCCGTCGGCGGTTCGTCCGGATCATGCTCCTCCTCGTAGTAAAATTCATGCGCATAATGAAAGGCGAAGGTCAGGTGCAGGAACAGCCAGGAATTCAGCACCGTGATGATGGTAAGCGCGATGGCCGCGCCCTTCTCCCAGCCTTCCATTGACTTCACCGAACCAAGTTCGACGACCACCGCTCCGAAAGAGGCGGTGGCGATCGCGGTCGTGAGCAACAGCATGACGAAGCGGCCCTCGTCGAGAATCTGGGCGCGCTCGCGAATGGTGTCGTGCGTGGCGCCGGCGATGAGCAGGTAAACGAGCGCAAAATAGCACAGCGCGACCGCGTTCCATGCGACGAGCGCGCGCGCCACCGGCTGCATCGCCTGCGGCAGAAGCAATCCGACCAGGAGACCGAGCGCGAGACTGAGAAAGAGCTGCGGGCGCGCGCGAACAATACGAAATGGCGCCAGGATCGCCGAGGCGCGCCGACGGGTCTTCGACAGTCCTTGTCGGGGCATCGGCGCGATTCCTCAGTTGCGCCGCGCGGCGACGAAACGGGCGGCCTCCGCCAGAATGTCGGTTCGCTCCCCCAGTCCTGTTTCGCGCAGCGCCGCCGTCGCTTCGGCGACCAGCGAGTCCCGTCTCGCACGCGCGGCGTCGAGACCGAGAAGACCGACAAGAGTCGCCTTGCCGCGTTCGGCGTCTTTGCCCGCGCGCTTGCCGAGCGCAGCGCTGTCGCCCTCTGCGTCAAGAATGTCGTCGGCGATTTGGAACGCGGCGCCGAGCGCTTCGCCATAGCGCGTCAGCGCATGCGCCTGCGACACAGAAGCGCCGCCGAGAATGCCTCCGGCGTCGACCGCGAAGCGCAACAGAGCGCCCGTCTTCATCGCCTGCATCTGCAAGGTTTCTTCGAGCGTGAGCGGCGTCGCCGCAGTTTCAGCGGCAAGGTCGAGCGCCTGTCCGCCGACCATGCCGCCAAGCCCCGCCGCGCGCGCCAGAGCGAGCACCAGCGCCGCGCGCACGCCAGCGTCGGGGTGCGACTTCGGATCGGCGACGACGTCGAACGCATAGGTCAAGAGCCCGTCGCCCGCGAGGATCGCTGTCGCCTCGTCGAAGGCCTTATGAGTCGTCGGCCGGCCGCGGCGCAGATCGTCATCGTCCATCGCCGGCAAGTCGTCATGGACGAGCGAATAGCAGTGAATCATCTCAAGCGCGCAGGCGGTGCGCAGCGCCGATTCGCCGACGACGCCAAAGAGTCGCGCGGATTCGATGACGAGAAACGGCCGCAGCCGCTTGCCGCCGCCAAGCGAGGAATAGCGCATCGCTTCGAGAAGGCGCGCGGGACGGGCGATCTCGCCGGCAAGCGCCGCAGGCGCGAGCAGCGCGTCGAGCGCAGATTCAGTGGCGTCGGCGGCGGCGTCGAGACGGCGTCGAAATTCCTCGGCGCATGCGGCTGCATCCATGAGAGCGATGTCCTTTATAAGCAAATGACACTGGCTGCTAGCAAATTTACGGTCCAATCCCAAGGGCGCCGTGCGCGCGCCTTTATGGCGAAAACTCGTCGCGTTTCGGGCTTTTCCTAAGCGGCGAGCGCCTGAAACTCGCACGATGTTGTATTTTTGCGACAGTCATCGCAGGCCGCTTTTAATAAACTCCGCCCGACGCCAATGCGGCTTGCGGCATCCCCAAGCGGTCGTCGGCCGCGGCGTCGTACAGACTCTCGCGGCGCGCATACATCGGATTGGTCCGGCGCCGCTTCGCCTGGATGCGGACGATCCAGCCTCACCCTAGGAGAAACGCATGAAGAAAGTTCTGCTGCTGACGACCGCCCTGGCGGCGGCCGCGCCGCTTGCGGCGTGCAATACTCCCGGTGAACGCGCAGCAGGCGGCGCCGTGATCGGCGGACTTGGCGGCGCGGGCATTGGCGCGCTGGCGTCCGGCGGACGCGCCGGGGGCACGCTGGCCGGCGCGGCGATCGGCGCGGCCAGCGGCGCCGTCGTCGGCGCGGCGACCGCCCCGCCGCAGCGCTGCGCGAAATGGGGCTGGGACTATTACGGCAACCGCGTCTGCGTCGCTTTCTATAACTACTAAGAGCGCGCTAAATCTTTTTAAACCGCAGGCCGCGTCGCCTGCGGTTTTTCTTTTCTTCTCCGCCCGCGCGATCGCCGCGCTGCGGGCGCAACGCTTCTTGATCTTGGAGGTGAGGCCGCTAATTTGAGGCGAGCGGCGCCGCCTGGAGAGAGTTCATGCCGGAAGGTTTAACGAGACTGATGATTCTAGGGGCGATCGGTTTCTTCCTCGGCGCTGCGATCGTCAGCTATTACTCCGGCTGAAAACGTTCGGTGGCCGCAAGTCGCGGGTTCAGGACCGGTTTCCGTCGCCCTGGCTGACGCGTTCGCCGGATCGACTTTGGCTTGTCTCGAAGCCGCCTTACAGCTCAACGGGCTCGCTCGTCCGAGCAGTCTGGGGTGCGTCCGAGCGCCGCGCTTGTCCCATGCCTAAGCCGCGCAGACGCAGGAGCTTGCGCGCTCATCATTCATTAACCATGTTGATCTAAGCGATGAGTGCGGACGAGGCGCAATCAGGAGACGTAGCGATGGCGATGAGCAACAGGACCAAGATTGGTGTCGTTCTGGGGGTTGGGGTTCTCGCCGGCCTCACGTCGGGGTTGCTGTCCCTGCTGCTTTTGGCGGTGGCGGGCTTCCTGATCGCCTGGGGCCAGAATCCCAAAGCCGTTGAGGACTTTTTCGAAAGCCTTCCCTTTCGAGACTACAGCTCAAAAGCCTTCTCTCGCTTGAACTCGATCCTCTCTTAAGTTCTCCCGCTGCGCGGCGCGCCTCGCGTCGCCCTCTGCTCGACAACGCCGAACAAGCCTGCCGGATCTCTCTGGCGGGCTTTAACCGCGTGGAAGCACGCCGCTTTCGGCGGCGCTCGCGTCCAGCGTCGAACTGACAGACAACTTATTGAGATGGTGCTGCAAGAGAGGATTGAACTCTCGACCTCTCCCTTACCAAGGGAGTGCTCTACCACTGAGCTACTGCAGCGCTTGACCGCCCGAAACGCATGAAATCACGTCCGACGCGCTCGGCGACTGTGTGCCACAGGGGCGCGCAAGTCGCAAGCGCGCGCGCGTCCAGCCCAGGGCTTCGAACTCGAGATAATTTCAGCTCACTCTCAGCCGTCATGCCCGGCCTTGTGCCGGGCATCCACGCCGGTCAACCGCGAAACGCATCGCGCGGAGACGGTACGTCCGCCTCATATCCTCACATTTGCGTCGTGTCGTCGCGTGGATGGCCGCGACAAGCGCGGCCATGACGCGGTGAGATGACCCCCTCTTAACCGGGATTCGGAGCCCTGGCGTCCAGTCTCATGCGGCGGCTGAACGCAAATCTTCGCCGGCGACCCCGCCAAAACAGGTTGTGTTACTTAAAATTACAATCTAAGATTGAACTACTGATCGACCCTGTCGGCCCTCATCGGAGGCGCGTCGGGCGGGTCGACGTCGCAATGCGCCGCGACGGAGGATCAATTGATTGAGAATTATCTTTCCGACGAACATTGGCAGGCCGTCGCTTCCGTCCTTCCCGGAAAGGAAGGCGACCCAGGCTGTAGAGCCCGCGACAATCGGCTTTTTCTCGAAGCGGTGTTCTGGATCGTTCGGACCGGCGCGCCCTGGCGCAGCCTGCCGCCGCGGTTCGGCAAATGGTACACGGCCTATACGCGCTACCATCGCTGGGACAGGAAGGGCGTCTGGCCGCGCGTCGTGGCCGCGCTCACCGCATGCGATTTCCACTACGACGAAGACGGGCTGCGCTTCGCGCCTTGCGATGAGATTGGCTTACCCGAGCGCTCGCAAAGCGACGCCGACGCGCGCCAGCGCGCCGCGGTCAGTCAATTGGTCGGAGTCTGAGACCAGCTACTGCGATTGCGATTGCGACTGGCTGAAGGCCGCCGCCCGCGCCACGCGCACTTTGACGTCAAGCGTTTCGCCGCCGCCGCCGGAGTGCGCGCCGCGAATCGGCGCCGCGCCCAGATAGTCGAGCGCGACGGCGACGCGCACATGATTTTCCTGCGGCGCCACGCCATGCGTCGGATCGAAGGCCACCCAGCCGAGATCCTCGACATAGGCTTCGGCCCATGCGTGGCCGGCGACCTGATCCTCGCCGTCGCTGCCGAGGAAATAGCCGCTCACATAGCGCGCCGGCGCGCTGATCGCGCGCGCGCACGCGATGAAGAGATGCGAAAAATCCTGACAGACGCCCTTGCGATGCTCGAAACATTCCGCCGCCGTCGTGCCCGAATGCGTGGCGGCGGCGTCGAATGTGAGCGATTCGTGAATCGCGCCAAGCAACGCATGGAGCTTCGAGAGCGTTCCGCTTTCCTTCGACGTCGTTTCGCGCGCGAAATCGCAGATCGCCATGTTCGGGGTCGTCAGCGGCGTGTCCCGCATGAACAGGATAGGCGGAAAGCGCTCGACCGCGCCAGAAACGACCCCGGCGACGTCGAAGGTGGTCACCTCTCCCTCGACCACCGTCGAGATCGATTCGAGCGGCCCGTCCACGGAGAAGCGGTGGAGCGTATTGCCGAAGGCGTCCTCCGACTGCACCAGTCGGCAATCGCGATCGACGTCGATGCGCCAGTCAACGACATGCTGCCCGTCGTGATTGCGCGGCGTCAGGCGAAGATGCTGCACGGCCGTTCGCGGCGGCTCCGCATAGCGATAGGTCGTTTCATGCCTTATGCGGATGCGCATCGGATTTCGCTCAAAAGAGATATTGCTCGGAGATGAGCGCGGCCAGTCGGTTGTTTTCCGTGATGAAGGACTGCACGAATTCATGCAGACCGCCCTGAAAGACGCTCTCCATATTCATCTTTTCGAGCTTGCCGTAGACGCCGCGGGCGTGACGCTGCGACGAGCCTTGGCGCCCGTGCGCGCGGGCAAGATTGTCGAGATTGCGCACGATCGACTCATAGCAGGAAATCAGCGAACGCGGCATCTCCGGGCGGAGGATCAACAGATCGGCGACGAGCCAGGGCTTCATGCTCGTGCGATAGACCCAGTGATAGGCGGTATGCGCCGATACGGCGCGCAGAATCGCCGACCACTGGAAATAGTCGAGGGAACCGCCGACGATCTCCTTCTCGGGCAGCAGCACATGATATTTGACGTCGAGCAAACGCGCCGTGTTGTCGGCGCGTTCGATAAAAAGCCCGACGCGCGAGAACCAATAGGCGTCGTTGCGCAGCATGGTGCGATAGGCGCCGCCGTCATAGGTCAGCGACGTCTGCTTGATGACCTCGAGAAAACGCGCGAGCTCCTGCGCGCAAGGGATGACGCCGCGCGATTCGAGCGCGCGCATTTCCAGATAGGCGTCGTTGATCGACTCCCACATTTCGATGGTCAGCGCCGTGCGCACGGCGCGGGCGTTGGCGCGCGCCTGCTCCAGGCAGTTGCGGATCGATCCCGGATTTTCCGGCGCGAAGGTGAGAAACTCGATGACGTTGGCCTCATCGACGGGGCGCCCGGAATTGTCGAACGATAGCGCCGCGCCCGACGACAGCAGCACGCTTTCCCACTCGGTTTCGTCGCCGCCATAGGCCTTGGGAAGCGCGGCGAGGCGCCGCGACGCCTGGATAGCGCGCGCCAAGAAGTCGGCGCGCTCCATGTAGCGGGCGAGCCAGTACAGATTGTCGGCGGTGCGGGAAAGCATCAGCACGTCCGTTTATGAGTCGCTTTGGAGATCATCGATGTTTATCGCGGCGTTTGCGAGCGTCTTCTCACGCTTGCCCCATCACCTCTTCGGCGCTCCACGCGTCGTCGATCACCCAGGTGTCCTTGGTGCCGCCGCCCTGGCTCGAATTCACGACGAGCGACTTCTCCGTCATGGCGACCCGGGTCAGACCGCCCGGCACGACGCGGGCGCCATTAGCGCCCTGCAGCACGAAGGGCCGCAGATCGACGTGGCGTGGCGCGACGCCCGAGGCCATGGCGATGGGGCATGTCGAGAGCGCCAGCGTCGGCTGCGCGATGAAATTCTGCGGCTGCGCCTTTAGCTTGGCGCGAAACTCCTCGATCTGCGCCCTTGTCGCATGCGGCCCCACGAGCATGCCGTAGCCGCCGGAGCCGTTCACTTCCTTGACGACGAGTTCATCGAGATGGTCGAGCACGTAAGCGAGCGCCTCCTGTTCACGGCAGCGAAAGGTCGGAACATTTTGCAGGAGCGGCGCCTCGCCCAGATAAAACTTAATAATGTCAGGCATGTAGGTGTACATCGCCTTGTCGTCGGCGGCGCCGGCGCCGACTGCATTCGCCAGCGTCACATTGCCTGCTTGATAGGCGCCCATTAGCCCGGCGACGCCGAGCGCCGAATCCGGCCGGAAGCACAACGGGTCGAGGAAGTCGTCGTCGATGCGCCGATAAATGACGTCGACGCGGCGCGGGCCCTCGGTCGTGCGCATATAGACGACGTCGTCGCGAACGAAGAGATCGCGGCCCTCGACAAGCTCGACGCCGAGCTTGTCAGCGAGAAACGAGTGTTCGTAGAAGGCCGAATTATACTGGCCGGGCGTCATCAGGACGATCGTCGGATCGCCGTTGGCGCGCGGCGGCGCGACCGAGCGCAAAGTCGCAAGCAGCTCATCGGGATAGTTTTCGATCGGCGCGACGCGATGCAGCGCGAAGAGCTCGGGAAACAGCCGCATCATCACTTCGCGGTTCTCGAGCATGTAGGAGACGCCAGACGGCGTCCGGGCATTGTCCTCGAGAACGAAGAAGCCCTGATCGTCGGTGCGCACGATGTCGACGCCAGCGATATGCACGTAAATATCGAAGGGCACGCGCCGGCCCGCCATATCGGGGCAATAGGCGGGGTTGCGATAGACGAGATCCGCAGGAACGATTCCAGCCCTCAAGATCTCGCCGGCGCCGTAGATGTCGGCAAGAAACGCGTTGAGCGCCGTGACGCGCTGGATCAGACCTTTTTCAAGCGTCGTCCATTCGCTGCGCGAGAGTATGCGCGGCAGGATATCGAAGGGAATGAGGCGCTCGGTCGCCTCCTGCGCGCCATAGACCGCGAAGGTGATCCCGATGCGACGAAAAAGCAGCTCCGCCTGCTCGCGCCGCGACGCCAGGAGCTCGGGCGGGGTTTCCGCGAGCCATTGCGAAAGCTTGCGATAAGGCGCGCGGGTGCGGCCGTCCGCTCCAGCCAGTTCATCGAACTGCGTTATGCGTGAGTCCATTGCAAGAACTCCCTCTTGGCGGCCCGCCTTTGTTTGCGCGGCTGGCGGCCGTTTTTTACAGTTCAAAGCAAGGACTGCGCCAATAGCGGCTGCGAAAATCTGTCACAGAGTTTTACTATTTGGCCAAAGGATGATTCGCGCTGCGCTTGGTTCTGGCGCAGCCTTATCGCTATCCAACGGAGACGCCGCCGGCAAGGTTCTTAAGAGCGCATGCGCAGGCCTCGATCCAGCCCGAAATCGAGCGTCGCCGTCCATCGACATGGAGCGCCGACGAGCGCCGCCGCGCGCCTGTCTTTTGTCGTCTCTCTTAGTTTTGCATTTTGCGCGCTGAATGGGAACGCGGCCCGCTGCGAAGACCGGCCGCCCGTCTTCAGCTGGGTCGGCATGTATATGGGCGCGAGCCTCGGCGGCGCCGTTCCTCTGCACGCAGGCGAGCGGCTCCAGGCGACGAGCGGCTTCGGCGCGCCCGCCTTTGATCTTTATCCGAGTGGCGTGACGCGCCCAGGCGTCACCGTCGGCGTGCAGGCCGGATATAATTGGCAGCGCGGCCCCGTCGTCTGGGGTTTCGAAACCGATCTCAGCCTTCTCGATGGCAGGCGCGGTCCGCATGGGCTTTTCCCCGCCTCGCCGGACTATGTTCCCGGCCTTCCGGCGTATTCGCTCTCCGCCAATTCAAGCGCGAATTTCTTCGCGAGCATTCGCGGGCGCGTCGGCTACGCATGGGACCGCTCGCTGTTCTATCTGACGGGCGGCGTCGCAGCGGGCGGCGCAAGAGGTCCGGCGACTCTGACGCTCGGCGCAGGGGGGCCGCTGGCGATTTTCAACGCGCCTGGCTCGGTATCCTCGCGCATGAAATATGCGATCGGCGCCGGTTTTGAGTATGCCTTCGCCGACAATTGGTCGGCGCGCGCCGAATATCTCTTCCTCAATCAGTCGCTGAACACACAGGTCTTCGACAATGGCGCGGGCTATGCCTATGCGTCGCGCATGCGCAACGAGAACCATCTGCTGCGGTTCGGTCTGAATTACCATTTCGGCGCAAAGAGCGAGATTTCCGGCGAGTTGCACTACGGCCAGCACGCACATGACGGCCAGACTTCGGGCAATGGCGGGAACGCCGACGATCCGGACGTCCCTGAACGCTACAGCGTGCACGCGCAAACGACGAATGTCGTCCAGGCCTATCCGCGGTTTCGCGCGCTCTATGACGGCCCCAACAGCTTTCCTTCCGGCGGCAAGGCCAATGTCGGGTCAACCACCAATCTTTTCCTTGGCCTGCGCCTGTGGGACGGCGGCGCCGTCTACCTCAACCCCGAGATTGACGCCGGCTACGGGCTCGCCAATTCGGTCGGCGCGGCGTCTTACGTCAACGCCGCGGTCGCCAAGGTCGGCCGCGCTGCGCCCTATATGCGCTTCCAGCGGTACTTCCTGCGTCAGATCATCGGATTGAACGAAGACGGCGAAAGAGAACGAGATCCGGACCAAGGCTCACGCAGCGAGGTGCTTGAGTCGACGCAAAACCAGATCTCGGGCAAGGTCGACAAAAATCGCATCGTCGTTACGCTCGGAAAATTCGCCGTCGGCGACGTGTTCGACGACAACGTCTACGCACACGATCCCACGACCGGTTTTCTCAACTTCGCGTTCAACGCGATGGGCGCCTTCGACTACGCGGCCGACGCCTGGGGCTACACCTATGGGCTTGCGGCAGAGTGGAAGCAGGACTGGTGGACGGCGCGCGGCGGCGTGTTTCAGCTCTCGACGACGCCAAACAGTTTCGACATTGAGCCGCAACTGTTTCGACAGTTCATGGGCGTCGCGGAATTCGAGGCGCGATATGATCTTTTCGAACAGCCCGGCGCGATCAAATTTCTCGTCTATGGCGATAATGGCTATCTGAGCAAAATCGACGACGTCATCCGTTACGCCTATCTCGCTGGCGACTTCCCGCCGCGAGTCGACACCGCGCGAGGGCGCGCCGTGAAAACCGGCGGCGGGATAAACGTCAAGCAACAGGTCGCGCCGCATCTTGGGTTTTTCCTGCGCGCCAGCATGGCCGACGGGCGTTATGAGACGGTCGATTACACGGATATCGACCGCTCCGTCGCATTCGGCTTCGTCGCTGGCGGCGCGCTCTGGGGATGCGACGACGATGAGATCGGCGTCGCCGGCGCCTTAAGCGGTCTGCATGGCGATCGCGTGCGCTACTTCGAACTTGGCGGAACCAGCGTCTATATCGGCGACGGCGCGCTCTCCTACGCCGGCGAGAAAAATATGGAGGCCTATTACAAGATCGGCTTTGGCAAGAATATCGATGCGACCTTCGATTATCAGCTGCTGATCAATCCCGCGCATAACAGCGCGCGCGGTCCGGTCAATGTCTTTGGGCTGCGTTTGCGCGCGGCGTTCTGAGAATTCGCTTCGCTCGCAATAACGATCTCGACCCAGCGAACCGTGCTACCGGAACCCCTGCGATATGAAATCCCCTCGAACGGCTTGGCTGTCATTCCCGACGCGCGCGTAGCGCGCGATCGGGAATCCAGAGCAAGACCAGTTTCTGGATCGGCTCTGGATTCCCGGTCAGGCCTTTGGCCTGCCGGGAATGACACGGCCCAAGCGAACGGATCAGCCGGAATCCGCATGACGCTTCAAGCAAGATATTCCGGCAGCTTTTGCTCGAACTCCGGGAAATAACCCGCGACGACGCTCATATCGAAGCGCGCGAGAATGCTCTCCTTTGCTTCGCGGTCGAGAAGAAAGCGGAAGGCGGCGTCTATAAATCTTTGTGCATCGGCGCCGCCGCCGAGCCGCAGTAGATCTTTTCGCGAGAGCGTGACGCGATGTTGCGTTTCGCTTCCCTGATCGCGCACCGTCACGTCGAAGACGAACGGATCGCCGTCTTCAATCATGCGCGCGTCGATGGCGGTCACAGCAGCGCCTCAACGTCCTTCGCGATCTGCTCGGGCGTGTCGGTCGGCGCGTAACGCTTCACGACATGCCCCTCGCGGTCGACGAGAAATTTCGTGAAGTTCCATTTGATCGCTTCGGAACCCAGAATTCCCGGCGCCTCGCGCTTGAGCTGGCGATAGAGCGGATGCGCGTTTTCTCCATTGACGTCGACCTTGCCGAACAGCGGAAAGGTGACGTCGTAATTCGCCGAACAGAAGGACGCGATCTCCTTCTCGGAGCCCGGCTCCTGCGCGCCAAACTGATTGCAGGGAAAGCCCAAGACGACAAATCCCCGATCGGCGAATTTGCGGTATAGCGCTTCGAGCCCGGCGTATTGCGGCGTGAAGCCGCATCGGCTCGCGACATTGACGACCAGCATGGCCTTGCCGGCGTAATCGGCAAGCTTCCTCGGCTGGCCGTCGATCGTCTTCGCTTCGATGTCGAACAGCGTCATGAAACCCTCGCACTGAAAGGAAGCATGCGCTCCCAGATTACGCGACCAGCGTTCCCGTAGGCTCGGGTTCGCTTTCCGATGCTTCCTCGAGTCCGTATTCCTTCATCTTCCGATAGAGCGTCGAGCGACCAATTCCAAGTCGCCGCGCAATTTCCGACATCTGGCCGCGGTAATGCGTCAAGGCGAAGCGGATCGTCGCGGTCTCGATGTCCTCGAGCGTGCGCATTTCGCCGTTCGATCCAATCAGCGACATCGCATTCGGATCGCGGATTTCGACGCGGACGATCTCGCGTTCGCGCGGCGCCGTCCCAGGGGCGCCCGGCGCAGGCGCGGGCGGCACGCGCACTTCATAGCCTTCGACATGGGCGGCGATTTGCGGAAATTCGGCGACCGTCAGCTCGTCGCCGTCGGCGAGCACGACGGCGCGAAAGACGGCGTTCTCCAATTGGCGGACGTTGCCCGGCCAATCATAGCTCGTCAGCAGCGACAGCGCTTCCGACGTCACGCGGCGGATGTTGCGGCCTTCCTCGGCGGCGAAGCGCGCCGCAAAGCGCTTGGCGAGATCGGCGACGTCCTCGCGGCGACCGCGCAGCGGCGGAATGTTGATCGGGAAGACGTTGAGCCGATAGAAAAGGTCCTCGCGAAACAGGCCGCGTTTGACGAGATCGATGAGATTTTGATTGGTCGCCGAGATCAGTCGAATATCGACCCGGATCGCGCGCTTGGCGCCGACGGGATCGATTTCGCCTTCCTGCAGCGCGCGCAGCAACTTGACCTGAATGTCGAGCGGCAGTTCGCCGATCTCGTCGAGAAACAGCGTCCCGCCGTTCGCTTCGAGGAATTTGCCGCTGTGCTTCTCGGTGGCGCCGGTGAAGGCGCCCTTCTCATGGCCGAACAGAATCGATTCGACGAGATTGGCCGGCAGCGCGCCGCAGTTCACGGTGACGAAGGGCTTGCCTTTACGATCCGACGCGCCCTGGATGGCGCGCGCCACGATCTCCTTGCCGACGCCCGACTCGCCTTCGAGAAGCACCGGAATGGAGGAATGCGCCGCGCGCTGGCCGAGCCGGATGACGCGCTCCATGTCGTCGCTGCGCGAGACGAGGTCCTTGAAGGTCAGGGCGCCCTGCGCCCTGCGGCTGATGCGGCGCACTTCGTCGGCGAGCGCGTCGGCGGAGAGCGCATTCTTGATCGAAATTAGCAGGCGTTCCGCGCCGACCGGCTTGACCACGAAGTCATGGGCGCCGGCGCGCATCGCGGAAATGACGGCCTCGATCGACCCATGCGCCGTCTGCACGATCACCGGCGTCGCGAGCTTCATGTCGCGCATCCGGGTGAGCACGCCCATGCCGTCGAGGTCGGGCATGACGAGGTCCAGAATGAGCAGCGCTATGGGCTTGGCGCCAGGCTGCGTCAGCCGCGCAATCGCCTGTTCGCCGCTTTCGACGGTCTCGGTCTCATAACCAAATCGCCGCGTCATAGCTTCCAGCAGACGACGCTGAACGGGATCGTCGTCGGCAATGAGAATGGTCGAGGTCATTTCGTCCCTTGCATCCCGGGATAATCGAGCGGCGAAATCGCCGCGTCGCGCTTGGCGCGTCCGGAACCGTCTCGGCGGCTCCTCAATCGTTGCCAAGCATAGTAAAGGCGGGGTTAACCGCGCCAAGACAAAACTTTGTAGCGCCTTCCGTCCCGTCGACCAAGACCCCCAGAGGGCGATCCTGGCGATTTGCGGCGAATCGCCACAAAGTATCGGGATATCAGCGCCATGGCGACGCCCGCCGGCGCGCCAGGCGCCGCGCGGCGGAGGAAATCTGATGGATGCGCGCAAAGTCGCCGGCAAGCTTGTCATCGCCACGCATAATCCCGGGAAACTTTGGGAACTCAGGCAATTGCTCGAGCCGCATGGCGTCGAGGCGGTTTCCGCGGGAGAACTCGGCCTCGAGGAGCCCGAAGAGACCGAACAGACCTTCGTCGGCAATGCGCTGCTAAAGGCGCGCGCCGCCGCGACGGCCTCAGGAGTTCCCGCTTTCGCGGACGACTCCGGTCTTTGCGTCGACGCTCTCGACGGCGCCCCCGGCGTCTATTCGGCGCGCTGGGCTGGCGAGGACCGCGACTTCAAGGCCGCCTGCGCCCGCGTCGAGCGCGAACTCGAGGCGCGCGGCGCCGCGCCGCCCTACCGTGCGCATTTTACCTGCGCGCTCGCCGTCGTCTGGCCCGACGGCCATATCGAGCAGTTCGAGGGCCGCGTCGACGGCGTTCTGGTCTTTCCGCCCAAGGGCGAGAAGGGCTTCGGCTATGACCCGATCTTCAGGCCCGACGGGCTCGACAAGACCTTCGGCGAGATGATGTCGGCGGAAAAACATGCGCTGCCCGGCGACGGCTCGCAGGCGCTGTCGCATCGCGCCCGCGCCTTTCAGGCGCTGGCGAAGGCGTGTCTCGACTGAGACATCCCAGCTCGGCGCTTGGCGTCGGGCACTTGGCGTCGGGCCCTTGGCGTTACGCCCCGCTCCAACTACCTTCTCAAAAAAAACCGCCGCTGCGGAACTGCGAGGAACGCCCCATGACCAAGCACGAAACTTTCGCCGCGCTCAAACCGCCGTTCAAGGCCCGCTACGGCAATTTCATCAATGGCGCGTGGGCGGACGCGAAATCCGGCCGCGTCTTCGACAATGTCTCGCCGATCACGGGCCAGAAAATTTGCGAGATCGCCCGGTCCGACAAGGACGACGTCGAGGCCGCGCTCGACGCGGCGCATGCCGCCAAAGACGCCTGGGGCAAGACGAGCCCGGCGGAGCGCGCCATCCTCCTCAACCGCATCGCCGACGTGATGGAGGCCAATCTCGGTCTCCTCGCCGCCGCCGAAACCTGGGACAACGGCAAGCCGATCCGCGAGACGAGCGCCGCCGACATTCCGCTCGCGATCGATCACTTCCGCTATTTCGCCGGCGCCATTCGCGCCCAGGAAGGCGGCATTTCGGAAATCGACCACGACACCATCGCCTATCATTTCCATGAGCCGCTCGGCGTCGTCGGCCAGATCATCCCCTGGAACTTCCCGATTCTGATGGCCGTTTGGAAGCTCGCGCCGGCGCTCGCCGCCGGCAATTGCGTCGTCATCAAGCCGGCCGAGCAGACGCCCGCAAGCATTCTCGTCTGGGCGGAGCTTATCGGCGACATCCTCCCCAAGGGCGTGCTCAACATCGTCAACGGCTTCGGGCTGGAGGCCGGCAAACCGCTCGCCTCGTCGAACCGCATCGCCAAGATCGCCTTCACCGGTGAGACGACGACCGGCCGGCTCATCATGCAATACGCCAGCCAGAACCTCATTCCGGTGACGCTGGAGCTTGGCGGCAAGTCGCCCAACATCTTCTTCGAGGACGTCGCCCGCGAGGACGACGACTATTTCGACAAGGCGATCGAGGGCTTCGTCATGTTCGCGCTCAATCAGGGCGAGGTCTGCACCTGCCCGAGCCGCGCGCTGGTGCATGAGAAGATTTACGAGCGCTTCATGGAACGCGCCCTAAAACGTGTCGGCGAGATCAAGCAGGGCAATCCGCTCGACCCCGAAACCATGATCGGCGCGCAGGCCTCTTCCGAGCAGCTCGAAAAGATCCTGAGCTATATCGACATCGGCAAGCAGGAGGGCGCGAAGGTGCTCGCCGGCGGCGAACGCAACGCGCTCGCGGGCGACCTCGCCGGCGGCTTCTATGTGAAGCCGACCGTGCTCGAAGGCCACAATCGGATGCGCGTGTTCCAGGAGGAGATCTTCGGTCCCGTCGTGTCGGTGACGACCTTCAAGGACGACGACGAGGCCCTGGCCATCGCCAATGACACGCTCTACGGCCTTGGCGCCGGCGTCTGGAGCCGCGAGGCCAACCGCTGCTATCGCTTTGGCCGCGCCATTCAGGCGGGCCGCGTCTGGGTGAACTGCTACCACGCCTATCCCGCGCATGCCGCTTTCGGCGGCTACAAACAGTCGGGCATCGGCCGCGAGAATCACAAGATGATGCTCGATCACTATCAGCAGACGAAGAACATGCTGGTGAGCTACAGCGAAAAGAAGCTGGGGTTCTTTTAACCCCCAACCCTCCCCCCGCTTCGCGGGAGAGGGAGCGAATCTCGCCCTTCACCGGAGAAGCGCGGAACGCCGATCGCTAGCGTCTCCTCTCCCGCTTTAGCGGGGGAGGGACAGGGAGGGGGTGATGACGACAACAATCAAACTGGCAAGAGTCCTCGCTACGCCGGCGGCGCTCGAATTGATCGAGCGCCTGCGGGGTCAATATGGCGACCTTCTCTTCCACCAATCGGGCGGCTGCTGCGACGGCTCGGCGCCGATGTGCTATCCGCAAGGGGAATTCCTGGTCGGCGACGGCGACGTCCTGCTCGGCGAGATCGGCGGCGCGCCCTTCCACATCGGCGCGGCGCAATTCGATTACTGGAAGCACACGCAGCTCGTCATCGACGTCGTGCCGGGCCAAGGCGGCATGTTCTCGCTCGACAATGGCACGGGGCTGCGGTTCCTGACGCGGTCGCGGCTTTTTTCCGACGACGAATTGGCGCATCTGGCCGATTCGCCGACTTGAGAGCTGCGCCCGCGGCGCAAGGCCCCTGCGCGAGTTCTGGCGTCCCAGAGGACGGCATGATCGCGGCGCTCGAGCGGGGCTCAGCCTCGCCCCCGGCTTGCGGGGGAGTTTAAGGTTGACACTGCGCCGCCGGGGCCGCATATGCCGCTGCGTCGGCCGCTTCATCGCGGCCGCCGTCTCTTTGCGAGACGATGGGGGAATGTCCCGAGCGGCAAAGGGGGCGGACTGTAAATCCGCTGGCTAAGCCTTCGTAGGTTCGAGTCCTACTTCCCCCACCATCTCCAAGCATGGAAATTCTCCTACCGCTTCAATCAGCGAAGGAAGCGCAGGCGCTCGCGCAAGGCGTCGTAAAGAGGCGCGTCGCTCATCAGCGTAGGGATGAGCATGGCCGTAAAACAAGCCGCCAGCATCGGCAGGAGCAGGAGCGCGCTGCCTGTCATTTCCGTCGCGAGCACGAGTCCGGTCAGCGGCGCCCGCACCACGCCCGTAAAGAACGCGGCCATTCCAACCACCGCGAAGGCCTCTGGCTGAATGGGAAGGTCCGGGAACGCCAATCCGCAACCGGCGCCAAAGAGCAGTCCCAATTGCGCGCCCAGCGTCAGCAGCGGCGCGAAAAGACCGCCTGGCGTTCCCGCCGAATAGGACAAGGCGCCGAACCAGAACCTCAGTTGAAAGAGGAACGGCAATACGAAGAGGCCGGGCGCCCCAAGCAGCGCATTCTGGGTGAGATTATCTCCCCCGCCGACGCATTCCGGTCCGAACCAGGCGAGAACGCCCGCCGCGGCGCCGATCGCGGCGGCGCAGGTCTCCGCCGGCAGGCCGCGCACGAGGTCGACCGCGGCCAGCGTCGCCAGCACCGCCTTATTATAGGCGATGGCTACGGCTCCGCACACAATGCCAAGCATGAAGAACAGCGGGCCGATCGCCGGCGCCGGATACGCCAGCGGCGGCAATTGGAAATCCGGCGCGTCGCCCAGAATAAGATGCGCGACGGCGATTGCGGTCGAGGACGCCGCCAGCGCGGCGATCGCTATCCGATGCTCGAATTTTTGGACGAGCTCTTCCAGGACGAAAACCGCTCCGGCCATCGGCGCGTTGAAGGCGGTCGCGAGGCCTGCGCCCGCGCCTGCCGCCAGCAGAACGCGGCAATCCGGCCAATCTCGGCGGAAGGCGCCGCCGAAGAGATGGCCAAGCACCGCGCCCATCTGCACGCTAGGGCCTTCGCGGCCGAGCGCAAGGCCCGAGCCGATCGCCAGCCATCCGCCGACGAATTTCACCGGCAGGAGGACAAAGGGCGACGGCGACGCGTCACCGCGCAAGACCGCCTCGACATGCGGAATCCCGCTCCCCGACGCGTGTGGCGAATACCGCCGCACCAGCCAAGCCGCGGCGACGGCCGCCGACGCACAGCCGCCGACGAGCAGAATAAAGCCCGCGATTGAGTAGCTATGCGCCCAATCGATAACGGCTGCGCGAAAAACATCGGCCCGCTGCAGCGCGAGCCGGAAAAGCGCGCAGACGAGACCCGCGACGGCGCCAACCATCAGCGCCAGCGTCGCGAGAACTGTCAGATTGCCCTCTGAAGACGTCAAGGCCGTCGAGCGGTCCTCATGGAGGTCGCGAAGAAGCATGGTCGCAGCGGCTCGGTTTGGGGGCGGGGTGCGCCACGGCGAAGCCATAGCACAATTGCGGTCGGGAACGCGCTCCTGGCGGCGTCGGCGCGCCGAATGCCGATCAACGCTCGCGCTTGCGCTGTCTTGTCCAGCGCAGCGGCGTTTGGCATGTTGCGCCCGCCACGAAATGGGGGAGCGCGTATGACCGGGGTTTTCAGGATAGTCGCCGCCGTAATCTTGTTTTACGTCGGTCTCGCGGCTCCGGCTATGGCCCATACGCCCGATATTTCGACAGGCAAAATCCTTCCCAAGGACAATCGAACCTATGCCGTCGAGGTCGGCTTTCTCGCCACCGATCTTGAGCGCATGTTTCAGGACACGATGAGCGAACGCGCCAGCGTCGACCTCTCGGCGCCCGGCGCGCTCGAAGCGGAAATCGGCAAATTTGTTCAAAAACGCGTCGCGATGCGCGATGCGACAGGCCGCGCCTGCATCGCCAATGTCGAAAAATCCGGCGAAGACCCCACCAACCAGGACAGCGCGCTCATCGCCGTGCGCTTCGACTGCGGCGCAACGACGGGCACGCTCTTTTATGACGCGACGAAGCTCCTCGCCGCGCAGGGCGCAAAGGGAAAGCATCTCGTCACCCTCGAGGGGAGCGAAAACGCCGGCCAGACCATGCTCTACCCCGACGATCCCCCGCTCGATCTGTCAAAGCCGATGGAAACGACCGCACAGCTGATGTGGAAGTTCCTTAAAGCCGGCGTCGAACACATCGTCACCGGCTACGATCACTTGTGCTTCCTGTTCGCCCTCATTCTCTGGGCCACCCGCGTCTGGCCGGTCGTGAAGATCGTCACCGCCTTCACCATTTCGCATTCGATCACGCTGTCGCTGGCGGCGCTCAATATCTTCACGCTGCCCTCCACCCTGGTCGAAGCGCTGATCGCCGCTTCGATCGTTTTCGTCGCTGTGGAGAATTATTTCTCGCGCGACGTCGACAACCGCTGGCGCAACACCTTCCTCTTCGGCTTCATCCACGGCTTCGGCTTCGCCTCGGCGCTGACCGAGATGGGCGTGCCGCAGGGCGGCGTCGTGCCGGCGCTCGCGGCGTTCAACATCGGCGTCGAACTCGGCCAGATCGCCATCGTTTTCGCGGTCATGCCGATCCTGTTCCTGATCGACAAACAGACAGGCGGCAAGCGCAGCGAAAAGCTCGTCTACGTGGCCTCGGCGCTGATCGCGATTGCGGGCGTTTATTGGTTCTTCGAGCGGATCGGGGTTCTTCCCGGGTAGGCTTCAGGACGGATCCGCGCGCACATCGGCTGCGCGCGACTGAACCTGCCGCCCTATCCCCGCACCCGCACATATTCGCCGGGCGCGTCGCAGATGATCTTGAGCTTGCCGCCGCCGGGCTGGCGCGCGGGGACTTTCTTGGGCGCCTGCGCGGTCACCCAGCCCAACCAGTGCGGCCACCAGGAGCCCTTGGTCTCCTTCGCGTTCTTGATCCACTCCTCGAAAGCGCCCTTCGCGGGGCCGCCCGTCCAATATTGATATTTGTCTTTGGAGGGCGGGTTGATGATTCCCGCGATATGGCCCGAGCCGCCGAGCACGAAGGTCACGTCGCCGCCAAAAAACCTCGCGCCGCGGAACACGGATTGCGCCGGCGCGATATGATCCTCTCGGGTCGCGATCTCAAAGACCGGCGCCTTCACCTGACGCAGATTGAGCCGAACGTCGTCGATGACCATCTCGCCGCGGGCGAGACGATTTTCGAGATAGCAGCTGCGCAGGTAGAAGGAGTGATTGGCGCGCGGAATGCGCGTCGAATCGGAATTCCAATACAAGAGATCGAAAGCGGCGGGCTCGACGCCCTTCATGTAATTGTTGACGACATAATTCCAGATGAGTTCGTTCGGCCGCAGCATATTGAAGGCGTTGGCCATCTTGTAGCCTTCGAGATAGCCGGTGCGCGCCATGCTTTCGTCGAGCGCCGCGAGCCGCGCCTCGTCGACGAAGATCTGCAGATCGCCAGCGTCGGAAAAATCGACCTGGGTCGCAAACAGGGTGACGCTGTCGATGCGATCGTCGCCGGTCGCCGCCATATAGGCGAGCGTCAGGGCGAGCAGCGTGCCGCCAACGCAATAGCCCGCCGCCGTCACCTTGCGTTCGCCCGTCGCCTTCTCGATCACGTCGAGCGCGGTCAGCACACCCTCGTGCATATAGGCCTCGAACCCCTTCGTGGCCTTGGTCTCGTCGGGATTGACCCAGGAGATGATGAAGACCGTGAAGCCTTGCTCAACGGCCCAGCGCACGAAACTTTTCTCGGGGTTCAGATCGAGCACGTAGAATTTGTTGATCCAGGGCGGCGTAATGAGCAGCGGCCGCGCATAAACTTCCGCCGTCGTGGGCTCATATTGAATGAGCTCCATGACGTCGTTGCGCCAGATCACCTTGCCGGGCGTATTCGCCATATCGACGCCCAGTTCGAATTTCTGGTCCGCGCTCTGGCGGATCTTCAGCACGCCGCCGCCCGCGGAAATGTCTTCCGCGAGCATCTTCAAGCCGCGAACCAGATTCTCGCCCTTGGCGTCCATCGTGGCGCGCAACAACTCTGGATTGGTCGGCACAAAATTGGATGGCGAGATCGCGCTCGAAATCAGCCGCGTATAAAAGACCGCCCTGGCCTTTGTCTGCGGGTCGAGACCCTCGGCGCTCTCGACCATGTCGCCCGCCCAGCGCGACGCGAGCAGATAGGATTGCCGCAGCCAGTCGAAGAAGGGGTTATCGTTCCATTCGGGCCCGGAGAAGCGCTTGTCGGCGCGATCCGAGGGAACGATCGGGGCGACGTCCTCCCCGCCGTAGCGGCGAAGCGTCTGCCGCCAGATTTCGCTCAACCCCTTGTAAAGATCGGCCTGGGCGACGGCGGCGCGATCTGGCTTCGACAGCCAATATTCGGCGACGGCGCCGAGAGTCTTGGTGGCGTCGGCGACATTGGCGGCAAGTTCGCTGCGCGCCTCATCGGGATTGACGCCGCCAATCGCCGCGGCCAGCGCCTTGCGGCCCTGGTCCACGAGCTGCGCCATATTGTCGGCGATCGCTTCGATGTCGAGCCGAGCGAATTTCTCGAGATTGGGATGCGGCGCGGGCGCGCCTGCGCCCTTCGACGGCGCGGGCGCGGCCTTTTGGGTCGGAACTCTGGGCGCGGAAGGCTTTTTCGGCGCGGTCTTTTTCTTGGCCTTGTTCTTTGTCTCGCTCTTTGTCTCGCTCTTGGCCTTGTTCTTGGCCTTGTTCTGGGCCTCGCTCACCTCGCTCTCGGCCTTTTTCTCGGCCTCGCGGGGCGGCTTCACCGGCGGTTCGGACTTGCCGAGCGCGGAGACCTTTTTCGCCGTGGCCCCTCGTTTCCGGTCGGCGGCGGGATCCTGGTCCTGGTTCGCGCTCATGCCCTAAACCTGTCTGTTTTTCGAATGATGGGGGGCGACGCAAACGCCGCGTCGCTCTGGTCTAACAATTGCGCGCTGATGAGAAAAGCTCTGCCGCCCTGGCGCGAGACGACGCGCCCGGCGACATAAACTCGAATTATTACAAAGCAATGCCGAATTGCTCCCCTGAGCGAGCGCTCTCCAGGGTCGATTGTGCGAAAAGGTCGCACGGACCGGAATGGCTGACATCATTCAGCAGGATGCTATGCGGCGCCGGCGCTGTCCAGCGCCACGAGCTGCGGCGTGAGCGGCAGACCATGCGCGGCGGCCACCGGCGGCGAAAGGATGCGCCCAGCCGAAATTTCCAGCCCCGCGCGAAGATGCGGGTCGTCCTCGATGGCGCGACGCCAGCCCTTGTTGGCGAGCGCCAGCACGAAAGGCAATGTGGCGTTGTTGAGCGCGAAGGTCGACGTGCGCGGCGTGACACCGGGCATGTTGGTGACGCAATAATGCACGACACCGTCAACGACATAGGTCGGGTCGGAATGACTTGTCGGCCGTGACGTCTCGCAGCAGCCGCCCTGATCGATCGCGACATCGACGATCACGGCGCCGCGCTTCATCGTCGACAGCATGTCCCGCGTGATCAGGATCGGCGCCTTGGCGCCTGGCGCGAGCGCCGCGCAGATGACGAGATCGGCGCGCTTCACCGATTCCCCGATCGCGGCGCGGGTCGAATAAATGGTGCGCGCCGCGAAACCGAAACGCGTTTCGAGACGCCGTAGCGCGTCGGGGTTGCGGTCGGCGACAAGCACGCTCGCGCCCATGCCGAGCGCAATCGCCGTCGCCTGCGCGCCGACGCTGCCGGCGCCGAGAACGAGAACGTCGGCAGGCGGCACGCCTGGCGCGCCCGCGAGCAGAACGCCACGGCCGCCCGCCTGCTTTTCCAGAAAATGCGCGCCGATTTGCGGAGCCAGCCGGCCGGCGATTTCGGACATCGGCGCGAGCAGCGGCAATCCGCCGCCGGGCGCCGTGACCGTCTCATAGGCGATGCAATGGGCGCCGCTCGCCATGAGTTCGCGCGTGAGTTCAGCGTCGGCGGCGAGATGGAAATAAGTGAAGAGCACATGGTCCGGCCGCAAGTAAGCAATCTCGCGCCGCTGCGGCTCCTTCACCTTGACGATCAATTGCGCGGCGGCGAAGAGCGCTTCAGGACCATCGACGAGCGTCGCGCCCGCGGCGACGTAATCTGCGTCAGATAGATCCGCGCCCTCGCCTGCGCCGCGCTCGATGAAGACGTCATGTCCCGCATGGGTAAGCTCGGCGACCGACGACGGCGTCAGGCCGACGCGGTATTCGTTGTCTTTGGTTTCTTTCGGCGCGCCGACACGCATTTCCGGCTCCAAAATACGGCGTCGACTCGGGTAAAAATTTCGCCGCCGGGGAATATATGCAAATGGCAGACTTTCGCGGCAAGGGCGAAGGTCAAGCGAGTTGCAAAACGGGAGCGAATAATGCCGACCATCAACACGGACAAAGTCTGTTTCGTGGCCGTCAAGGCTCGCGAGCTTGAAAGCGAGGATGAAGGCGTCGAAGCGGACGCCTCAAACGCCACGGACGACGGATTCGTCAGCGTGTTGACGGAGGACGCTTTCCCCACCATTCGCGACGAGGTGGCCTCCTTTATCGAAGCCATGGACATTGACGAGCAGGTCGAACTCGTCGCGCTGATGTGGGTGGGCCGGGGCGACTTCGCCGCCAGCGAATGGGCCGAGGCTCTCGCGCAAGCGCGCGCCCGGCATGAAGGGGCGACATCCGCCTATCTGCTCGGCGTTCCGCTTCTGGCCTCGTTTCTTGAGGGCGGCCTCGCGGAGTTTGGCGAGAGTTGCGAGCTTTATGCCGCCGACCGGCAGTGATGGCGCCGCGACATCGAGAATGCCGCACATGACCTCGATACCGGAGCGAATGCGACCATATTAACGCTCATGCGGCGAAGCATTAAGGAGATCCCCATGAATCGCAGGATTTTTGCTGCAGCCCTGGCCCTGTCCCTCGCGGCCTTTTTCGCCCCCCGATTCGCTTACGCGGAAGACCATCTGGGCGAAGCCATCACCCACACCAAGCAGGCGATCAGCGAAGGCAAGGCGGGAAAGGCCGAGGCGCTGACGATGCATGCGGAAGAAGCCTTGAAGCACGCCAAGGCGTCCGAGGCGGAGAAGCCCAACGAGCATACCAAACAGGGCGTTTCGCATCTGGAAATGGCGATCGACCACGGCAAGCAGAAACATGCCGACATCGGGACGAAACACGCCGAAGAGGCGCTGACGCATCTCGAGGCCGCCAAGAAATAGCCTGCCAAGAAATAGGTTTCACCGACATTGCGAGAGAGCGGCCATTGGCCGCTCTTTTTTGCGCCTGCATGATGACGCCCCGGCCACAATGACAGCGTCGCCGGGATCGCCTATGGACGTCGTGGCGGACACGCCCGCCGACGGGCCTTTTTTGATGAAGCTTTCCTCCTCGCTGCTGCGCGTCAAATCCATCGAATCGCTGCAAGCCGAAGCCGACCGACCGGGCGGATTCCGTCGCGTGCTCGGGGTCTGGCAGCTCACCGGCATCGGCCTTGGCGGGCTCATCGGCGTCGGCATTTTCGTGCTGACTGGCGTGGTGGCGGCGACTCAGGCCGGCCCTGGCGTCGCCCTCTCCTTCCTGATCGCCGGCGTGGCAAGCGCCGCCGCGGCGCTCTCCTACGCCGAATTCGCCGGCATGATTCCCGTCGCCGGCAGCGCCTACACATATGCCTATGCGGTGCTGGGCGAACTCGCCGCCTGGATCATCGGCTGGGATCTTCTGCTCGAATATGCGCTGGTCGTCGCCGTGGTGGCGATCGGCTGGTCGGCCTATTTGCAGGCGCTGCTCGCGCAATTCGGGCTCGCGCTTCCCGACTGGGCGAGCGGCGCGCCGGGAACCGGCCCCGGCCGCGTCGTCGACCTCTTCGCCGCGCTCGGCGCGCTTGGCGTCGCCGGCCTGTTGACGCTGCGCGTGGAGCTTGGCGCGCGTTTCAACACCGCGATGGTGATCGTCAAAATCGCCGCGGCCCTGTTGGTGATCGTGGCCGGCATTCCTTATGTGCGCGTCGAGAATTGGTCGCCCTTTATGCCCTTCGGCTTTTCCGGCGTGGCGCAGGGCGCCGCGGTCGTGTTCTTCGCCGTGTTTGGCTACGACACGCTGACGACCGCCGCCGAAGAAGCCCGCGCCCCGCAGCGCGACGTGCCGCGCGCGGTTCTCCTCTCACTCGTCGTGGCGCTGACGCTCTATATCGCCATGTCGCTCGTGCTCACCGGAATCGTTCGCTACGACACGCTCGACAATCCGGCGCCGGTCGCGACCGCTTTCGCGTCGCTCGGCCTGCCCTGGGTCGCTTTCGTCGTCTCGCTCGCGGCGGTGGCGGGCATCGCCAGCGTGATGCTCGCTTTTCTCCTCGCCTGCGCCCGCATCTGGTTCGCCATGAGCCGCGACGGACTGCTGCCGGCCTGGTTCGCGAAGCTTCACCCGCGCTTTCACACGCCCTATCGGCCGACGCTGATCGCCGGCGCGCTGACCGCGCTCGTCGCCGCGCTCTACCCGATCAAGGAAGTGGCGGAGCTGGTGAATATCGGCACGCTCTCCGCCTTCGTCGTCATCTGTTCGGCGATCATCGTGCTGCGCCGCACGCGGCCCGAGCTGCGGCGCAGCTTTCGCGCGCCTTTCGTCCCCTTCACGCCGCTCGTCGGCATCGGCTTCTCGCTGTGGCTGTTGTCGCGCCTGCCGACAGTCGCCTGGGAGCGCTTCGCGATCTGGATGGCGATCGGGCTTGCCATCTATTTTCTTTACAGTCGCCGGCACAGCCGACTGGCGCAAAGCAGTAACGCGCCGCAAGACCACCGGCAAAATTCGCATTGATGAGGCGCAAGCGCGCTTGCTCACCATGCACGAAGCGTCACGTTCAACTGGCCGTCGTCGCCAGCTCCGCCGCTCTATCGCCTGATCGTATCGAGCCCTCGATCGTCGCCGGCAGGCCGGTATTCGTCCAGTCGCCGGCAAGCCACAGATTGTCCCAGCGCGTCTTCGCATCAGGCCGGCGCTCCTCCTGCGCCGGCGTCGCGGCGAAGGTGGCGCGCTTCTCCTTGACGATCTGCCAGGGTGGCGGCGCCGCCGGCAGCCCCGTCGCGGCGGAGACCTCCGCCCAGATTTTTTCCACAAGCGCTTCGCGCGACTCGTCGATCAGCCGATCGGCGCCGCTGATCGTCACCGACAGGCGATCGTCGAAGGCGAAGAGCCATTCGGTGAGCGTGCCGATCATGCCGAGAAGCAGTGGCTGGCCCGGCGGCGGCGCGATCTTGAAATGCGCATTGAGGATCGCGCGAAAATCGTCCGGCGCGACAAGACCGGGGAGAAGCTCCTGCGCGATCCACGGCGGCGTCGCGAGGACCACGACGTCGCCCTTTTCCAGCGTCACTTCCGCGTCGCCGAAACGCAGCGCAGCGACGCGAGAGTCATCAAAAGAGAGTTCGCGCAGACGCGCGCCGAACCGCGGCTCGACGCCTTTGGCGCGAAGCGTGCGCAGCGCCGGCTCGATGAAGGCGTCGCCGAGGCCGCCTTTGGCGACCATGGGGCGGCAGGCGGCGCCGCCCGCCGCGAGCGTCTCGCGCAGCACGGCGCCCGCGAGCGTGGCGGACGCCTCTTCAGGCTCGGTGTTCAAAGCGGAGAGCAGAACCGGGCGCCAAAGCTTCTCCCACAGCGCGCCATGGCAACGCATGGTGTCGCCGATGGTCGCGCCGTCCTTCGCGAAGAGAAGCTTGCCGGCGTCGAGATAGTCGAGCGGCGCCGTGCCGGGGACGCGGCGGTCGGCGACAAACACCCACCAGGGAATGCGCGAGGCGTTCGGGCGCAGCGTCCAGCGCTCGGCCGTGCGCGCGTCGAGAAAATCGAAGGCGCATTCGTCGGGGCCGACGAGCGCGTCGCTCGCGCCGATGCGTTGGGCGTAATCCCGCGCCGCCCGATTGCCGGAGAGCAGCAGATGATTGCCATTGTCGATCGTCAGGCCGAGCGACGCATCGAAATAGGAGCGGCAGCGGCCGCCGGCCATGCGCGCGGCTTCGTAAAGCGCGACGCGCCGTCCGGCGTCGGCGAGGCGCAGCGCGCAGGCAAGCCCCGCGAGGCCCGCGCCGATGACATGAACCGTTTCGCTCACGTGAAGGCGTGTCGCAGGAAGGCGCTGACGAGCTTGAGACGCGACGCCCGCACCGGCGCGCGCGGCGCCGAAAAGCCGCGAGCGGCGAGATTGTCGAGGATCGAACGATAGCCGGCGGCCATGAGATAGGGCGCTTTCACCGCGCGCTTGGGCAGGCCCGCCATCACCAGATCGGCCTGGTCGTAATGTTCGCGGGCGCGGGAAAGGACCGGCGCGCACACCTCTTCGAGCGAAGGATGCGACAGCACCGCGTGCGGCGCGAAGCTCATGACCCCCGCGGACTCAAGCGCCTCTCGCGGCAAATACAGCCGTCCCCGCGCGGCGTCCTCGTCGAGATCGCGCAAGATGTTGGTGAGCTGCAACGCGCGCCCGAGGTGGTAGGCGAGCAGTTTCGGACCCGTCGGCAAATCGCATTCGGCGCCCGGCTCCTCCTCCGCGAGACCGAACGCGCGCACCGACAACCGTCCCACGGCGCTCGCGACGCGGTCGCAATAGAGCTCAAGCTTTTCCCAGTCCGGCGCGCAAATATCCTCCTCGACGTCCATGGCCATTCCCTCGATCACCGACTCGAAATCGGCGCGCTCGAGTCGGAAACGGCGGACGGGTTCAGAGAGAAAGCTGACGCGCGCGCGGATGCGGCCGGCATAAAGCTCATCGAGGTCGGCGCGCCACAGGTCGAGCGCGGCGCGGCGCACGGCGCGATCGCCCTCGTCGTCGGCGATGTCGTCAACGGCGCGGCAGAAGGCGTAAATGGCGAACATGGCGTCGCGCCGCGGCGGCTCGAGGATGCGCATCGCGAGATAGAAGGAGCTTCTGGTCGCGATGGCGCGCGTGCGCAGCGTCGTGGGATCGGCAAGCGCGTCCATGGTCATTGGCGCGCCCCGGGGCGCGCGCTCGGGACGGCCTCTGAAGCTGCGCGGCGCGGACGCGAAACGCGGCGAAGAAGGGCGCCCAGCGCGCCCAGCGCGCCCTTCAGCGCAAAGCTGAACTTGCCGTCGTGAACCTTGTCGCGCAGCGGGTCGGCGACCGCGAGGCGCGCAACGAGCTGTTCGGCCAATGTCTGGATGGCGCCGATCTCCATGGCGAGTCGCGTATCGTCGATCAGATCGGCGAAGGGACGCGACTGCGCGAGCAGACGCCCGGTTTTTTCGTTGAGGTCGCGGATCGTCGCCAGGAGCGGCGGCGGCGCGCTTTCCTGTCGCAGCATCTCGACAGACGCGCCATGCGCCGCGAGCGATTCCTGCGGCAGATAGACCCGGTCGAGGTTGCGGTAATCCTTGCCGCAATCCTGCAGGTGATTGATGATCTGCAGCGCCGCGCAGAGCGCGTCATTGGCCGGCCAGACCCGGCCGGGATTCTCGCCATGGAGATCGCAGACGAAGCGGCCGACCGGCATGGCCGAATAGCGGCAGTAATCGATGAGATCGTCCCAGTCGCGATAGCGCAATTGCGTCACGTCGCGCTTGAAGGCGGTGATCAGGTCGCGCGCATGCTGCGGATCAAGGCGCCGCTCCCGGCAGGTCTCGCGCAGGCGGCGCGCCACCTCCGCATCCTCTTCCGCCTCTCCGATCAGGGCGGCGTCAAGCGCGTCCAGCAGATCGAGCTTCTCTTGCGCGGAAAGCGTCGGGTGGTCGGCGATGTCGTCGGCGGCGCGAACGAAGTCATAGAACGCCAGAATCGGCGCGCGATGCCGCGGCGCAATGAGAAAGGAGGCGACGGGGAAATTCTCGTCGCGATGGGTCTTTCCCGAACTCGTCTGCGCAATATCCATATGACGCCGTCTTGCCGCTCCACGGCGCTGGCGCGCCCTATACCTCGATTTGCCGGTTCGCCTCGATCTCGGCGGGCGTTTCGAAGCGCTGCGCCGACTTTTGCGCGCGCGGCGCCTGATAGCGGCCTTTCCATTCGCCGCCGCGGCCGCTCAGGTGCCGCCAGGCCGATTCAACCGTAAACCACGTATAGCATGCCGCGACGCCTGGCAAAGCAAAGGCGCGCCACCGCGACAGGCCATAAAAGCGCAGCGTCGGCATATAGGCCTGCGCCATCAGGAGCCAGGAGACGAGCGCCGTCTCGCGCGCCGGCGATTCGCCGAACAGCGCCAGATAGGGCGGCGCAAGATAGGCGGCCACCATGCCGATGAGCGCGCCCGCGAGGCGCCAGGGGGAATAGCTGAGCTGCGCGTATGCCGAGCGCACGACCATTCGGGAGATATCGGCAAGGCGCGGATAGGCGCGCAGGCTGTGGACGTCTTCGGTCAGACCGAGCCAGATCGGACCTTGCGCCTTCATCAGCGCGCCGAGAGCGCAATCGTCGATCAGCGCGCCGCGAATGGCCCGCAGACCGCCTGCGGTCGCGAGCGCCTCCGGACGCAGCAGCATGACTCCTCCCGCGGCGCCCGCCGCCGGGTGATCCGGATCATTGATGTGGCGGAACGGGTAAAGCTTCTGGAAGTAGAAAATGAAGGCGGGGACGAACCAGCGCTCCGCGAGGCTTTCGCAACGAAGCTTGACCATGAGCGAGGTCAGGACGGCGCCGCGCGCCGTCGCGCCCGAAGCGAGGCGGGCGAGCACTTGCGGCGAAAATTCGATGTCCGCGTCGCAAAACAGCACGAAATCCGGGTCGATCGGCAAGCTCCGCACGTGATCGAACCCGCGCTGCATCGCCGCGAGCTTCCCCGTCCAGCCCGCATCGGGTCCGCGCGAGGAGAGAATCGTCAGGCGGCTCGACGCGCCAGCCGCGGCGGCGCAGCGGCGGGCCGCCTCGGCGGTGCCGTCGTCGCTCTCGTCATCGACCAGAATAATGTCGAAGCGGCCATGGAACTGTTGCGCGAACAGCGACGCCAGGCTTTTTTCGATGACGTCGGCTTCGTTTCGAGCCGGAACGATCGCCACGACATGGGTCGCCGGGACCGCGGCGTGACCGCTCAGGTTGCGATCATGTTCGGTCAGCCGCCAGAACCCGCCGCGAAGCGCGATGAGATAGAGCCAAACGAACAGCCCGAGGGCGGAGATGACAATCGCGAGCATGGGCGAATCGGGGTAAGGATTCGACGAGACCGCGTTTTAGCACTCACGCTCTAGGCAGGCCAGCGCGCGCGCCGATCCTTCCTATCGCTTTGCCCAGCCCGCCTCGGTCTTGACGTAGCTTCGCTTCACGGCGGCCCAGGCGATGCGGTGCGCCGCCTCCTCCTGCCGCGGGTCGCCGCGATGGGCGTCGAAGGTGGTTGAAGGCCTCGCGATAGATGTCCTGCGCGTGCTCCGGAAGGATGTGCTGGAGATTATCCGGAAGGTTGGCGTTGCTGTCATAGGGCATGAGCGACGGACCTCGATCAGGCGCCGGCCATCTCGCCCACCATCGCTTCCGCCGCCGCTGCGGGATCCGCTGCGCGGGTGATCGGCCGGCCGACGACTATATAGTCGGCGGAGGCTGCGACCGCCTGCCGCGGCGTCATGACGCGCTTCTGATCGCCGACGTCGGCGCCCTGCGGCCTCACTCCCGGCGTCACCAGCAGCATGCTCGAGCCGACCAGCGGCCTTATCGCGGCAAGCTCCATCGGCGACAGGATGAGGCCGTCGACGCCCTTTTCCTTGGCCTGTCTGGCGCGGCGCGCGACGAGTTCGGCGACGCCGCAGGCGTAGCCCGCTTCTTTCAGATCCGCGTCGTCATAGGAGGTCATCACCGTCACGGCGAGGAGCTTGAGCGCGCCGTCCGACGCGCCCTCGCGGGCCGCCGCCATCGTCTGGGGAAAGGCGTGGATGGTGAGAAAGTCGACGCCGAGCCGGGCGATCTGCCGCGTCGCGCGCTCGACGGTGACGCCGATGTCATGAAGCTTCAGATCGAGAAAGACGCGCTTGCCCGCCGCCTTCAATTCGCGGGCGAAGTCGAAGCCGCCCGGCGCATAGGCGAGCTCCATCCCGACCTTGAAGAAGCAGACCGTCTCGCCCAGCGCCGCGACCATCGCCCGCGCCTCTTCGACGCTTTCGACGTCCAGCGCGACGATCAGCCGGTCCTGCGGCTTCACGCCTTACGCTTTCCGGCGAAGCCGGCGTAACCCGCTTTGCGATAGCGCCAGACGCGCGCGGGCGGAATGTTAAGCACGACCGGCGGCGATCCCTTGCCGACATAGGCGCCATTGACGCCATTGGCGTGCATGGGCATCGGCGATTTGGTCAGGCCGTAAGTGAACTGGATGAAGAGCCCCTCGTCGCCCATCAGTTCGAAGGCCTGGTTCAACAGCTCGACGCGATCGCGCTCCGGCCGCACCAGGAGCGGCAGGCTGGAGACGACGGTGGCGATTTTCCCCGGGACCTTGCCGTCGAGAGTCGCCTTGAGGCCATAGGCGTCGCCTTGCACGATGGTGACGCCGGGGAAGCGTTCCGACAGCAGATGGCAGAACCGGCTCTCATATTCGACGAGGACGAGGCGCTCGGGCGCGATGCCGCGGGCGAGCAGCGCCTGAGTCACCGGACCGGTGCCGGGTCCGAGTTCGACGATATGGCCCTCTCGATCCAGTTCGACGAAGCCGGCCATCGTCTTGGCCAGCGCGCGTCCTGACGGCGAAACGGCGCCGATGAGGCGCGGATTTTCGATCCATTGACGGATGAAGCGCGCGTTATCCACGAGCCTCGCGCGCCCACTGGCTTTCTGCGTTTTGTGCGGCAACGGCGCCCCTCCCGACCGGCGCGATGAAACGCGCAAACGGCCCCCGCGATCGGAGGGCCGTTGGGCCGATGATAGGAGAGGCGCGCGTCAAAAACAACGCGGCGGCTCTGAAGTCGGCAAGGCGAATTCTATGACCCCCGCTTCCCTCCGCCCGCCGGGCGACGGCGCGCGCCAAGATATCCGGTCAGAAGAAGGATCAGTTGCTCTTCCAGGCGCGCCTCGAATTCGGCTGGAGCATATCCCTCAAGCAGGGTTCGTATCGGCCCCGCGACAGCGCTAAACGCGATCGCGCTCGTCATGGCCGGATCGTCGAAATCCGCGTCGGGCGCATGCGCCAGCATATCGGTGATCGCCGCCACAATGCGGTTGTGCATGCGAGCGACCAGCTCCGCGCCGCCCAGCTCTGCGGCGACCGCATATAGCGCCTGCGATTCCTGAAGATTGCGCCGCTTCGCCATCAGGAAGGCGGCGACAACGGCGGTGGCCATATCGGCAACCGACTTGCCCCAATGCGCGCGGCAGGCGCGATCCACGGCGCCGGCGACGCCGTCCAGGTGCGTTTCCAGGATGGCGGCGAGGAGCGCATCACGGTTCGGATAGTACTGATAAAGGCTGCCGACCGATACGCCGGCGCGCTCGGCGATGCGGGTCGTCGTGCAGCGGCTCACGCCTTCCTGGGTCAAAACCTGAATGGCGGCGATGCGCATGGAGTTGACCGTGACCGCGGAGCGAGCCTGAACCGGAGATTTTCTAGGCCTTAGATTTGGAACGACGGCGTTCATCGAATGCGAATTCCAGGGAGGAAGGACTCCTTGTACTTTCGCAGGCGAAGCGTGAAAAGAGGATCCAGGCGATGACCGGCGCATTCACTCTCGGCAACCGCTCTGTAAGACGGCTTGGCTACGGTGCGATGCAGCTCGTGGGCCCAAACGCGTTGGGACCGCCGAGGGACCGCAACGCGGCCCTCGCCGTCTTGCGTGAGGCCGTCGCTCGGGGGGTGAATCATATCGACACCAGCGATTTCTATGGCCCGCATGTCGCGAACGAGCTGATTTGCGAGGCGTTGCATCCCTACGCTGAGGACCTTGTCATTGTCACAAAGATCGGGGCCCGGCGCGGCGACAATGGTTCGTGGCTGCCCGCCTTCTCGCGCGAGGAGCTGATTCAGGCGGTGCATGACAACCTGCGGAACCTTGTTCTCGACGCGCTTGAGGTGGTGAATTTCCGCGCCATGTCCGGCGATCACGGTTCTGCCGAAGGTTCGCTTGAAGCGCCGCTGACAGTCCTCGCCGAACTGCGGCAACAGGGGCTTATCCGTTCCATCGGCCTCAGCAATGTTACGCCCGCGCAGGTGGAGGAAGGGCGGCGGATTTGCGAAATCGTTTGTGTGCAGAACCACTACAATCTGGCGCACAGGGCCGACGATGCTTTGATCGATAGTCTAGCTCGCGACGGCGTCGCCTATGTGCCGTTTTTCCCGCTTGGCGGATTTGCGCCTCTACGCTCCTCAACTTTATCTGATGTCGCGCGGAGTCTCGAAGCCACGCCGATACAGGTCGCGCTCGCATGGCTCCTCCGCCGGGCGCCCAATATCTTGTTGATCCCGGGCACCTCCTCGATCGCGCATTTGGCGGAGAATCTTTCCGCCGCCGAGCTCGATCTGACGGACGAAATCCTATCCAAGTTGAACGGCATTGCGTTGGGAGTCGGGTCGCCCGCCTGAATGTCGACGGCGCGTCCTGTGTGAGCTTACCCTTCGCCCTTCGCGATGAGTGCGCCATAGGCGTCCAGATCGATGACGCCGCCGGCCGCATCGACGGCGGCGCGATCCTTGGGCGTCAGCGCCTCCTGGGCAAGATCGAGCCGCTTCCAGCCCGGCAGCGGCGCCTCGCCGGCTGAATCCGGCAAATAGTTCGAGTCCGTGACTTTCTGATAGCCGTGGATATATCGCGGGCAATTGACCCAGACGCTTTCGACCGCAACGCTGACGAGGAATTGCGCGCCGGGATATGTCGCAAGCAGCGCCGGGTCGCGCGAAATCGCCGCCGCGCCTTGCACGCGCAAGCGGTTCGGCCTCAGAAAGTCGATGAACAGCAGTCCAACGCTCGCCCTCTCGACGAAATTGCCGGCCGAATAAAACATGCCATTGCCGTCGTACCAGGGGAAGATCAGCGCGCTCGGCGCGGTGACGCGCACAAAACCTGTCGCGCCGCCCTTGTAGGAGACCGTCGGCCGGCCAGACTGATCGATGGTGGCGAGAAAAAACATGTCGCGCGACTGGATGAAATCGATTTCATGCGGCGCGAATTCGGTCTGGATCACGCCGCCTTCCATCAGATCGGCGAGGCGGCGCGTGTCGAATTCATCCTGAAGCGCACGATGCGCTGCGCCGTAATAATTGGACATGAAATCCTCCCGCGCCCGCCTTCTTATTGCGCATTCAACGCGCGGCGCCAGGGAAACGCACTCAAAAGCATTAGGGCGAATTGCCTGAGCATTTGATCGCGCATGCGCTTGTTCAAAAAGCGCGGCGCACGTTTTGGGAACATGCGCTACCCGCCGAACAGATCCTTCATCCGCGCGAAGAAGCCGGTCTCCTCGGGATGCGTGTCATGCGAAGACTCCTCCTCGAATTCGGCGAGGAGCTCCTTCTGGCGCTTGGTGAGCTTTTGCGGCGTCTCGACGCTGATCTGCACATGCAGGTCGCCTTGATCGCGCCCGCGCAGCACCGGCATGCCCTTGCCCTTGGCCTTGAGCTGGCGTCCGGACTGCGCGCCCTCGGGAATTTTGAGCGTCACCTCGGAGCCGTCGAGCGCATGCACCGTGATCTCGCCGCCGAGCGCCGCACGCACCATCGAGATCGGCACGCGGCAATAGAGATCCGCCCCATCGCGCTGGAAGAACGGATGCGGCTTCACCGAGAGGAAAATGTAGAGGTCGCCGGACGGACCGCCCCGCAGTCCCGCCTCGCCTTCGCCGGCGAGCCTGATGCGCGTGCCGTCCTCAACGCCCGGCGGCACATTGACGGACAACGAGCGTTCGATCGTCTTGCGCCCGGCGCCGGCGCAAGCGGGGCAAGGATTCTCGATCGTCTCGCCGCGCCCCTGGCAGGTCGGACAGGTGCGCTCGATCGCGAAAAAGCCCTGCTGGGCGCGCACCCGTCCCATGCCGTTGCAGGTTGTGCAGGTCTTCGGCTTTGAGCCCTTTTTCGCGCCTGTTCCCGAGCAGGCTTCGCAGGTCGCCGAGGTCGGGATTTTCAGCGAAGCGGCCTTGCCGTGATAGGCCTCGTCGAGGGTGATCTCCATATTGTAGCGCAGATCCGAGCCCCGCTCGCGGCCGCCCGAGCGGCTGCGCCGTCCCATGACGTCGCCGAACAGATCCTCGAAAATATCGGCCATGGAGGCGCCGAAGCCCTCGCCGGCGCCGAAGCCGCCGCCCTGTTCAAAGGCGGCATGGCCGAAACGGTCGTATGCCGCGCGCTTCTGCTGGTCGCACAGACACTGATAGGCTTCGTTCAATTCCTTGAAACGCGCTTCCGCCTGCTTGTCGCCGGGGTGCCGATCGGGATGGCACTGCATCGCCGATTTGCGAAAGGCGATCTTTAATTCGACTTCCGTGACCGTGCGGCTGACGCCGAGAACTTCATAATAGTCGCGTTTGGACATTTCTTAGTCTTCGGGAGGTTCTTGCGAGGCTCCGCCGATCCGTTCGCCCGCCGCTTCGTATATGGCTTCGAGAGGATTTAGCAAATCCGGCAGATCGATCTGCGCCGTTCGCCAGACGACGAGAAAGTCGAGTTCGACATATCCGTGGGCGATGCGATTGCGCATATCGATCATGTCGCGCCATGGAAGATCGCCATGCGCCGCGGCGAAGGACGGATAGGATCGCGCCAGCCGGGTCGCGGCTTCGCCGATGATAATGAGATTCATGGCGACCGCCTGTTGCGGGCGTTTGTCGGCGAGAAACTCATCTTCCGACATGCCTTCGACATAGACTGCCGCGAGTCGAGCCGCTTCGAGAATTTGGTCGAGAAGCACGAAAACGTCGCCGTCCTTCATATCGCGACGGCCTCGGCGACGACTTTCGCTCTGATTCGTTTGGGAAGCTCCAGCGGCGTCAGGAGATCGACTTTTACGCCCAAAATCTGTTCCAACTCCGCATGGAGCCCGCCCAAATCCAGCAAAGTCGCGCCGGGCGAAGCGTCCACTAGAATGTCGATATCGCTGCCTTCCCGATCCTCGCCACGCAGCACCGAGCCAAAGACTCGCGGGTTAGCCGCCCTGCGGCGGCTCACGGCGGCGCGCACGGCTTCGCGATTGGCGTATAGCGCTACTGACGGTCTCATCATTCGCTTCCAGCGCCAGCGTCCCTCCCATACCGCGAAGGCAAGCATAGGATCAATCGGTGCGCCAGACTGCTATGGCGCCGCCAACGGGTCACTCATGTCCATTCGCAGCTCCGCCTTAGAAGATGCGCGATGGCGTTCCTTCCATCGCGGGCGCGACTGCAGAAATGCGAGCATGAGCGCACCAATTGCCCGGGGAAAACGCTCCCCCTTCGAACGAAGAGGGAGCGGGATCGAGCTTACTTCTTGTCGTCGCCGACGTCCTTGAACTCCGCGTCGATCACGTCGTCCTTGGGCGCCTCCTCGGACGCGCCAGTCCCTGAGGCGTCCGCCTGCTGCGCCTTATACATCGCCTCGCCGAGCTTCATCGAGGCCTGACTCAATTCGTTGGTCCTGGCCTTGATCGCGTCGGCGTCGTCGCCCTCGACGGCGCTCTTCAGCGCGGCGATGGCGGCTTCGATGGCGCTCTTATCCGCGGCCGAAACCTTGTCGCCGAATTCGGCGACGGATTTCTCCGCGGCGTGGACCGCGGCCTCGCCATGGTTCTTGGCGTCGACGAGTTCGCGGCGGATCTTGTCTTCCGCGGCGTGCACCTCGGCGTCCTTGACCATTTTGTCGATGTCGGCGTCGCTGAGGCCGCCAGAGGCCTGGATGCGGATTTGCTGCTCCTTGTTCGTCGCCTTGTCTTTCGCCGTGACGTTGACGATGCCGTTCGCGTCGATGTCGAAGGTCACTTCCACTTGCGGCATGCCGCGCGGCGCCGGCGGAATGCCGACGAGGTCGAACTGGCCGAGCAGCTTGTTGTTCGCAGCCATCTCGCGTTCGCCCTGGAAGACCCTGATGGTGACGGCGGTCTGATTGTCTTCGGCCGTCGAGAACACCTGGCTCTTCTTGGTGGGGATCGTCGTGTTCCGGTCGATGAGGCGTGTGAACACGCCGCCGAGCGTCTCGATGCCCAGCGACAGCGGCGTCACGTCGAGCAGCAGCACGTCCTTCACGTCGCCCTGCAGCACACCCGCCTGCACCGCGGCGCCGATGGCGACGACTTCGTCAGGGTTGACGCCCTTGTGCGGCTCCTTGCCGAAGAACTGCTTCACGACCTCCTGCACTTTGGGCATACGGGTCATGCCGCCCACAAGCACCACTTCGCCGATGTCGGCCGCCGAGAGTCCGGCGTCCTTCAACGCTTTCCGGCAGGGCTCCACCGTGCGCTGAATAAGATCGTCGACGAGCGCTTCGAATTTCGCGCGCGTGAGCTTCAGCGTCAGATGCTTGGGCCCGGTGGCGTCGGCGGTGATGTAAGGCAGGTTGATTTCGGTCTGCGTCGCCGACGAGAGCTCGATCTTGGCCTTTTCCGCGGCCTCCTTGAGGCGCTGGAGAGCGAGCTTGTCCTTCGTGAGGTCGATGCCCTGCTCTTTCTTGAACTCGGCCGCGAGATATTCGACGA
>Ga0351910_1032_pt1 | contig 65321 bp, 8 predicted proteins | sample TotcelHT113001L5_FD_206860 | JGI IMG/M metagenome (GOLD analysis project Ga0351910, IMG submission 206860) | Enriched cells from coal bed in the Powder River Basin, Montana, United States - Total cells T11 rep1 HSBNCT.T11.300.1.L5 ...
ACGACACAAGTCATCCGCGAATTCGCGGGCACCAGCGACCCCGTCGATCACTTCCGGTTCACCTTGATGGCTCCAGCTCGCGAGTTGACAGTTCGACTGGAAGATCTCCAGACCCAGGGCCGATTAGAACTGATTTACGACGCGAACAACAATCACCAAGTGGACAGTGGCGAGATACTAGTTTCGGCAACGCCCTATTCGGGGAACGTGGGAACGTTCAACCGTTGGCTCGAACCCGGCACTTACTATGTCCGCGTTCAGCCGCATTCCACTGATACCAGTACCGGTTATACGTTGACGCTGGCGATTTCCCATCAGCCAATTCCCGCCCCCGACCCGGGGCAGTTCGAGCGGACGAGTACCGGGTTCATCTTTCCAACTGGCCGTAGCGGGCCGTATGCATGGAACATGCCCGGTTGGCTGGCTGGCGGACCGAGCAGGCCAGCCTATCACACCGGGTATTACCACCTGGGCACCGACATGGATGCAGCGCGTGGTGCCCCCATCTATGCGATTGCCGACGGCGAGATCGTTTACGTCAGCACGGGCGGCTGGGGCGCAGGCAACTACGGCTTGTTCGTCCGCCATCGCTTGGAGAACGGTGAGCAGTTTTTGGCACTCTATGGTCACGTCCGGCCCAACGATAGCCGGCTTCGGCTGTCCAGCCCCGGCCCTGTGCATCCGTTGCCCGTGCGTGCCGGCGAAATCTTCGCCACGATTGGTCCGGCGGATGGTTTCAGCTACTACGACGATCACCTGCACTTCGGTATTCGTCCATCGGCTGCCATACCTCCTGCTCCCTTCGGCCGGATGCCCCTGGGGAACTGGCCGCAGACCAACGGATTCGTCGATCCGCTTGCTTTCCTTCACACGCAGCGCCCGTCCGGGGTGTGGACGTCGCACGGCACATCGGCGCCAAGAGGCTTAACCGCAGAAGCGATCGCACCCAACCAAACGCAGCTCACATGGCAGGCCAGCACCCAGGATGTGACGGGAGTCCAAATCGAACGGAGAAGCTTCGGGCAGGCAGGTTGGGAGTTCGTGACCCAGTTGTGGGGAAATGTGACCTCGTTCGTCGATCAGACCGTCGGCGCGGCGACAAGCTATTACTATCGCGTGAAAGACTGGATGGGCGGCATTCTATCCGGTTATTCGAACGAGGTCAGCATCACCACCCCGCATGAAACGCGTAGGCCGGAGATTCTCGGGATCGAACCCGCGGTACCTGTAGCAGATGCTACGGTTCAGACAGTAACAATTCGCGGCAGGAACTTCCTGCCGGGCGTCGCTGTAACACTGATTCGCCCCGACGGCCAGCAAGTGCCGCCGCTGACCACGATGAGAAGCACCGATGGCACCGCAATCGTGTTCACTGCCAATTTTGAGTTAGCTGCAGGGGAATGGAACGCGAGGATTAGGAACGTGGGCGAAGAGCCTGTGTCGCATCCGTTCCCTGTAAGAACAGCAGAGTTAGGCTCGTCCCCAACCACAGGTATTGGCCGCGTCATGTTCAATTGGAATCCTGTCGATGAACATGGGTACCCAGTCATCCGCGACATCTTTACCCGGACGCTCGGAACCAGTCTTGGCACGGCATCAGTTCAACAGATCCATGTAGGAACCGATGGACTTGATGAAACGCATAGTTATACCGATGGAGAAACTATCAAGAATCACATACGTCCCAATGTGACTTTTGACCACTGGCAGGGTATTTCTCAACTGCTCAGATTCATCGAGAATGACCCGGGCTTAGATCTAGGTCAGGAACGCGACCGCCGCGCAGCAGCCTATATTCTAGCTACCACGCGCCATGAGTCGGATCGAGTATGGCACCCAGTTCAGGAAAAATGGATGGGTACCGATCCTTGGAAGTATTTCGAATTCGGTTGGCAGTTTCCGACATGGTTTCTTGAACCGTATCGGGGAAAGTTGGGAAACTCTGCCATAGGCGATGGTTTCCGTTATCGCGGCCGCGGTTATGTCCAGATTACTGGAAAAGACAATTACGGGAAGTTCTCTTTTGACAGACTTGAGTCGGTGAGGGAATTTGAGGGCTACTTAGACACTTTTCTCAAGAGGTTGGGTTGGCAAGGATGGAGCGACTACGCAGTACGCTCTTTGGGGCGCGTGGCCGATGCGCGACTTGACCTCGTCGAGAATCCTAATTTGGCCCTCAAACCGGAGATCGCTTACGCGATCATGTCCTATGGAATGCGAAATGGGAGCTTCACGGGAGCAAAGATGAGTAACGATGATGGGAGTGTCGATTTTCTTGTTGCACGTCGTTCAGTGGGAAGAAGTGAGGTCGGTGGCCGCCAGGTTGGAAAAGAGATAAAGAGCTATGCTGAGAGTCTCTTGGATTTCCTTCAGCATGTCGGCGTACTTACATCAGTTAATAACGCCGTCTTCCTGCATGGACAATTACAAACCTGGAGTTTCTACGGCAATGAGTTTGTCGATACGCTGGCTAGGCACGGCAACGCTTTCTGGGCACACCTAACCACTCAATCACCTATTGTGATGTATCAAGCCATTGCGACTCCGGACTCCCCTTTTACGTTGAGCTTCGACCACCAGTTCCTCACGACGACGGGCACGCTGGATGTGCTCCTCGATTCCGTGGTTCTGGCCAGCGTCGATGCGCCGGCGACGTTGGCTGATGTACCGTCTACGTTTCAGCTTACGGTGACCGATCCACTGTTGTTCGGGCTGGAGGATGCGCTGCTGACCTTCCGCTTCGACGGCCCAACGGACTCGCAGGTGCTGCTCAGCAGCATCGTTGTCACGTCAGTCGGTTCCGTTCCCTCGCTGCCGGAAGACATCCAAGATTTGGGACAGGTCGACTTGACTGAGCAAACGGGCTTGGACCTGGATGGATCGAACGGCGAGCGATGGTTCCGGCTGGAAACGGTACGGCCGGGGCTCTTGTCGTTGACGGTCAGAAACGCCACCGAGGCGGAGACGCTGCAACTTGCGCTGTACGAAACCGTGGACGGCGAGCCGTTGCTTGGCAGCCCCGTCGCGCGGGGGCAGCGAATCGTCTGGGAAGCTCAAGCCGCTGGTGAAGTGTACTATGCAAGGTTGACCGGTTTCGGGATGACAGACCTGCGTTTGTTGAACTCCTGGCTTTGGGCCGCCCCCGATCCGATCATTCGCCCTGGTGAAGTTACGCTCAACACCGTCGGCGTGGAAGACGCCTGGGGACCAGTGGCGCAGGTCGAATTCTACCACGACGATCAGTTACTAGGTTTTGATGACGACGGCAGTGATGGTTGGACTTGGACCGGCGTTACCAGTGGCTGGTTCGCGGGCGAACACACGCTGGCCGCCCGCGCTCAGGAGACAGACGGCGTCTGGAGTGCGATGGTTTTGGCTTTCGTGAACGTGGAAAACGCCGCTCCACGCATGGACAGCCTACTCGCCGAACCCGCTCAGCTCATTCGTTCAGGCGCTTTGACGCTTTCGGCTTTGCACGTTGCCGATCCGGATGGCGAAGTGGTTCGCGTCGAGTTCTACCGCGGTGAACATCTGCTCGGAGAAGCCGATGGCAGCGAAGACTGGACATGGAGCGGCAACACCGCCGGTTGGCCTTCGGGCGAGCATATGCTGTTTGCTCGAGCTCTGGACGATGATGGGGCGTGGAGCGATGTGGCCAGTGCGATGGTCACCATCGTCAACGCTCCGCCGGTCTTGACGACGATTGCTCCGTTGACGGGAGCCTTTTCGGACGAGCCTTTTGCGATTTCCTACGCAGCTTTGATGGCGGCATCAGATGCGAGTGATCTGGATGACGATCCGATCAGCTTCCGTGTCGAGGCGGTGACGGCCGGTACGTTGACGCAGGACGGCGAACCGGTGGCGGCGGGCGAGACACTGCTGGCGGCGGGCGAGGCTTGGGTTTGGACGCCGCCGGCGGATGCGGGTGGCGTGATCGACGCGTTTACCGTCGTCGCGTGGGACGGCTGGGTGGCTTCCAGTCCAGCGGTGCCCGTGCGGATTTTCGTCGATGCCACGGGGCTCGACACGCTGGCCGTCAGCAGTTTTGCCACCACCAGCACCGGATTCATCGTGCAATTCAATCGCGAATTGGCGCTGTCGCAACTGAATCTGTACGATCAAGGTGGCTTGTTGGGGCCGGCGGACGTGATCCTAACTGGGCCAGGCGACGCGGTGATTCGCGGCTCGCTGGTCGTGGGCTTCGACGCGCGGAAAGTGACGTTTATCAAGACGGACGGCTTGTTGATATCGGGTATGTACACGGTCACGCTGCGCAGCGGCCCGGCGGGCTTTCAGGATGCGTCGGGAACCGCCCTGGACGGCGACGCCGATGGCGTGCCCGGCGGCGACTATGTGACCTCGTTCGAGATCGCGGCGTCGGAAACCGAACCGGTGATCGTCAGCCTGCCGAACGTAACGCGGGGCTACGGCCAGAGCGTCAATCTTCCCGCCGACGACTTGACGGCCGGGCTGCCGTTGCAGCTGAGCGACGGCCGGGGACTGTCGGGTCTGGATCTCGAGTTGCATTACGACACGGCGCTGCTCGACATCACGGGATTCACGTTGGACAGCGGCGTTGCCGACCGCGGAGGCGAGGCGCTCGTGACATTTCCCTCGGCAGGCGTGGCCCGATTGACGGTGGACACGACGGGCAGCCTGGGGGCTGCTGCGGGACCGCTGATCCTGGGCTCGTTCACCGCTCGCGTGCCGGACGACGCGTCCTACGGCGCCCAACACGTTCTGGATATTTCTGCGCTGCACGTCTACGACAACGGGCCTCTGCTGCAGCAGGTGCCGTCGATCGACGACGATGCGATCCATGTCGCGGCGTTCTTGGGGGACACCAACGGCGACGGCTGGTACAACTCGCCGGACGCAACCCTGACGCGGCGGATCATCGGACAGATCAACACGGGTTTCTCGGCGTATCGGCTGGCCGATCCCGTGCTGATCGCCGACATTACGTTGGATGGGCTGATTCAGTCCAACGACACGACAGCAATCCGCCGGGCGATCGGTTTGGTTCCTGTGCCGTACCTCCCCGCGCTGCCGGAAGGGCTGGCCATGCCTGGGGCCGCAGCTGCGGAGCCCGAAGTCGTGGTCAATGGCCTGAATGCCGAAGCGGCTGACGACGAGTCCGCTGCGTGGTACGCCTACGACGTCAACAAAGACTGGCTGTATGTGCCTTTGGACGCGTTGGTCGTGATCCATCAGCGGAACGCCGAAACGCTGCGGGCCGCCGAAGGGAAAGCGAGCGGACGCGTTCCGATGCTGGTGGTCAACACTTGTTCCGCCGAGCGTGTGTCCGCGGAGGCGGCGAACCGGACCGCGCGGTGTTGGGACGCTCTGGGCACAGACCTGCTGCCGCTCGACGCGGTGCTGGACGATCTGGCCGACGACATTGCGTACGCCTGGGGGCTTGAGGGAGAGGTCAGCTGGTAAGAATCGGCAAAATCGACTACTGTCGTATTCAAAGTGGCGTAAGCTTCCAGCTTGCGAGTGGTGCGAACCGCAAGCTGGAAGCTTGGAAAGCCACTTTTTTCTTGGCCGATGCCTAGTCGGCTTCAGCCGGCTCTCCTGTTTGCCACCAGCTTCAGCCAGCGATTTTCTAGCCTGAGTTTATTTTACTCTTCGAGCGAGACGAGCATCAATGGCTACGGCGAGGGGGCTATGAAGTAAAATTAAATATGGCGGTAATTTGGCCACTAATTACATCATTCTTGGTGGATAGATCGCATTTTTTGTGGTTTAGACCGCCATATTTAATTCTACTTTGTTACCGTTTAGAGTTATACTTGGACCCATGCAACGACGCAGTTCCTGATCTCTTGCAGGAGGGTTCGCAATGGAGTTCAATTTTCAAGCGCAGCAGTTGGTCGGCAAGCATGGCGTCTTGTCCGTCAAACAGGACGATGAAGTCGCCCGGAAACTCGCCATGCTCATCGAAGGACAGTGCGAAGGCCTGGGAGCTTCCCAAGCCGCAGAGAGGTACGGGTGTACCAAGCAACGCTATTATCAGATCCTCCACACCTTTGAAGCCCTCGGCTCTGCAGGCTTGATAAGCAAGACGCGCGGTCCAAAACGGAATTATCGCCGAACCGATGAAGTGGCGCGACAAGTCGTCCGTCACCGATTCCTCGACCCTCAGGCGTCACCCGAAGTCATTGCCCAGAAGCTTCGGCAAAGTGGCTTGGTGATTAGCACTCGTAGTGTCGAACGGGTGGTTGCCGAGTACGGCCTTCAAAAAAAAACTCTACGCCTGCCGTCCAAACCAAGAGCCGCCCGCAAAGGTTGAGATCTGCATCAGTCGCCGACGTACCCGAAGCCTTACCTGCCACCCCCTGGACATCGAACGCGGCGTACGCCAGATGCTGTCCAATAAGGTCAGTGGCAATTTGGCTGGTATCTGGCTGTTGGTCCCCGAGCACCTGCGGCTGGGAACCTGGGATCTGTTGTGTGGCTGGACGCAGCAATCGACGCTACGTGCCGAACCGCGTTTGGCCCTGCAACTTGTTCACGAAGCAGTCGTCTGCACCGCCGGCATTCGCGCCGAGCGTACGCTGCACCGGCGCGGTGGTTTCGAACTGGTCAATGGCTTGCCCTTCGTGGCGGCCGACACGACGATCCATCAAGTGTTGGACGAACGAACGGTCGAAGACTCCCAAGCGTTGCAGATAACCTTGGGCAAGTTGCGACGAGCTTCAGGGCATTTCCGAGGCCAGTTGCTGGCCATCGACCCGCATCGCGTCCGCAGTTACAGTTGTCGCCACATGCGCGAACGGACGGAGAAGAGCGGAAACCGACCGGTGAAGATGGCGCAGACGTTTTGGGTTCTGGATGCCGATACGAAGCAGCCTGTATGCTTCACGACGGCGACCGCCGCGCGGGACGTGGCCGCGGCGACTCCCCAATTGCTCGATCTGGTGGAGGCGATTTTGCAGCCCGAAGAGGGGCAAATCTTGGTCGTGGCCGATACGGAACACTTTGTCGCAGAATTGCTCAAGGACGTGCAACAGCGGCCCGGCTTCGATCTGCTCGTCCCTTTGCCCAGCAAGAAACCCTTTCGACGACAATATGAAGCAATTCCCGAAACCCAATTTCAGCGCCACTGGGCAGGCTTTGCGACGACCAAACTGCCCGCCTATTTCACCGGCCGCCACCAAGGCAGCTATTGGCAGTTCGTGGAGCGCTACGGCGAGCGCTCCCAGGATTGGAGCTTCAGTGGTTTTGGCTGCACCGCAGATCGAGACGAGGTGAAAGCCTTGGCAGAAGCCTATCCGAAACGATGGCATATCGAAGAGTTTTTCAACACGGACCAAGCCCTGGGCTGGCATCGTGCCGGAACGATGAATGTGCATATCCGCTATGCTCAGATGTCTCTGGCCTTGATTGGCCAAACGGTGTGTCACCAATTCCGGACTCGCTTGGGTACCCCCTATAGCAGTTGGGATGCCAATCATCTGGCTCGTGATCTGTTCTTCGCCCTTGAGGGAGATGTGCGCGTGAAAAATGATACGATCCTGGTGACGTACTACAATGCTCCGAATGTCGAGCAACTCCGAGCCCACTACCAGAACCTGCCTGACAAACTCGCAGCCGAAAACATTCGCCCGGAGATCCCGTGGCTCTACAATTACAAGCTCGATTTCAGGTTTCGCTGACCGCCAGATCTAGTGTCAAAAAAATATGGCCCAGAAAATCGCTGGTTCAAACTGGTGGCAGACAGGGAGTCGGCTGAAGCCGACTGAATTGGCACCTGTTGCGGCTGCTGCCAAGGGCTTTCCGCCGAGTTGGTGGAGGAGGAACAGGGAGTCTTGATTTTTGGACAAGCTCACGGCAGCAGGTCGTCAACGGCGATCTGTCCTACTTCTTGGCCGTCCAGCACGACCGGGACTCGATCGCCGGGAAAGAACACCTGGTGGGCCCCAAAGTCCGGCTGATCGCAGGGACCCGAAGGCCGCGAGAAAACTTCGATTTCGCGATCGGCGAGGTTCACGATCCAGTACACCGGGATCGGTGCGGTGGCGTAGATGCGCTTCTTCCAAACGCGGTCACGATCCAGAGAGGTATCGGCGACTTCGACCAGCAGGCCGACGTCCTCCGGTCCGGGATGGCGCTCGACGTCGTCCTCTCGGAGACCGCGAATCACCGCCACATCGGGTTCCGGTTCGCTGTCTGCCGTGGTCACCGGCTCTTGGGCATCTACGGACCAGCCGTCAGGAAGGATCTCGTTCAGCCGGCGACGAGTCTTGGCCGTAGCAGCCGAGTGGGGTGGGCTCTTGGTCATCTTCGTCACCAGCCAGCCTTCGAGTAGTTCGATCGTTGCTCCGCTCTCCAATTCCCCGGCGCGAATCATGGCGTGATACTGCCCCACCGTGAGCGGCAGAACAGGCTCAGGCGGCACGGCAAAGCGGCCCGCGGCGGTTGGCTCAAGCGTAGCAACACTCATGGCAATGACTCCTTGAAGCAGCGTGAACCGGCGTTGAGAACGGAATCCGACGCCTCTGTCGCTGCGAAACTCCCCTTGGTCTAAGTATATCGGCGGAAGTTCCCGCGTGAACCCCTCGACCCGCCGAGAAGGCGATTGGCCACGTATCGGCGCTGGTGCGGTGCGTGATCTGGCGGACGACATCGCGTCCGCTTGGCATGCGATGTGACCGCCGGCGCATATCTTGCCGAACACGCGAGATCGGGTATCTTGCGCAGCGTGACCTTCATTCCAGGAGCGAGATGTGATGGCAACAAGCAACCCCGGCGACGATTTCGGCAAGTGGCGGGAACTGACAAGAAAGAGGTTCTCGCGGCCGCATCCCGATCTCCAAACCATGTTGCCGCAGATGGGCTATCAGGGCCGGCTGCACTACGAATCGTACAAGAACAGCAGTCCCCAGACTCGAGACGAGATTTTCGACGTTTACTTTGGCAAGGTGTTTCGCACGAACTACCAGGGCCAAACGGTCAGCTGGGGAAACGTCATGGGCGTCGAGGCGTCGGATCAGGCCGTGGATTGGCTGTTTCGGCTGCAGGACGACCTGGGTATCCAGATCTCGCTGACTATGAATCAGATCAACATCCCTTGGGAGATGTATTCCAGCGAGCATCGCAAGGTCCTGGACGATTTCTTGAAGTGGCTGGCGGGGTTTTACCAGCGGGGATTGCGCAGCTGTACCATCGGAAATGCGCACCTGATGGCCAGCGGCGTGTTGCAGCGGGCGTTTCCCGACATGTTATGGAAGAACACCGTGAATCAGCTGGTGACCAACGCCCAGATGGTCGTCGATTCCCTGGAACTTGGCTACACGTTCATTCAACTCGACCGTTCCCTGAATCGGAACATGGAAGAACTCCGGCAGGTGAAACGGGCCGTCGATGTGTACCGGAAGAAACATCCGGGAAAGGACATCAAGACGTGCCTGTTGGTCGAGGAGGCGTGCCTGCCCTATTGTCCGTACAAGCGGGAACACGACGACATTCAGATCCGGTGTCATCCGGCCGACGGCGGCTATATCTACTGGCAGGGCCTGGGCCGCACCACATGCGGAACGTGGCGCGCTCATCCGCAATACGGCAGCCTGCCTCGCGCCGGCACGAGCTGTGTCTGGACACGGCGCGAAACGTTCGAGGAATATGCCCAGCTGGTCGATGTCTTCAAGTCGTCCGGCCGCCTGGGCTGTACGCATCCGCCGGACGAGATCCTCGACCGCGGCAGCGTCGTGGCGCTGGTTCGCGGTGTCAATCCGGACTTCATACGCGCCAGCAAAGCCTCGCTGACCGAGCGGGACCGGATGCGCCAAGCGGGGGCCGGACTGGAGAACACGGCGATCTTCGTCCACTCGTTCGCGGACATTCTGGAGCAGAATCTGGCGCCGATCAATGCCTGGATGGATTTGCTGTGCGACCTGAGGCGTTTCACGTTGCCTCACAATGTGAATCGGTTTCAGGATGTAGTACAGGGGCATTTCTATGCCACGGACGCCTATCGCGAATTGGAGCAGAAACTAAAGAACTGCCGCAATCAATGTTGGAACTGCCATCTTTGCGAACGCGTGTACGGTGTTCCCGCACTGGACTCGCTGGTCAGCCTGAGCGGGGGTGCGTGGTAGCGTTTTTTTTAGCGGCTTGGCGCGAGCATTCCCAGAACCACACAGCCCAAGGGACGGCTCGAATTGGTGGCCTAATGCCCCCCGATAATTCTTCTCTTTCGGTTGACAGGAGGGGATAGAGTCCCCTACCTTAAGATTTGCTTGCCGGCAACCTCGAAAGTCGCGAATGGCTCCCATTCTGTGGGGCGAGGGCAGCGGCAACGAGGCGATGTACTTGCCGGTTTACGCGTTCACGCCGAGTCAAGAGGAGAATGTCATGAGTCGTCGCCGGGGGTCTGGAATGCGTATCGGGCGGTCTCGGTTTTCGGAACGGCGTGAGGTCCGCTTGCGGTCGAGTCTTTCGCGGCGTCTGCTGTTGGAGGGATTGGAGCCGCGATTGATGCTCGATGCGGACGATCTGCTGTCGGGCGGACTCTTGGCGGCGGGCGACGCGAGCGGCCCGGTGTTTATCGCGGATGTCTCCGCAGCGGTCAGCCTTCCCTCTTCGCCAGCTGACGCGGCTGCAGAGGCGGCGTCTTCTGGGACGAACCAGATCCTGGTCAAACTGCGGGAGCAGACCACGCCAGAGCTGTGGCCGATGGCGCTGCGTGGACCGGCGACTGCCCTGGTCCAGGCGAATGCCTTCTACCCGTTGTCCGATGTGTTGTTGACGGTCGGTGCGAAATCGGCAGCCCCCGTGCTGCCGCAATTGGCGCGAGTTCCGTTGGAGACGGGTCGCTGGCTGTCGGTATCCGTGGGCGAAGCGGAACCGTTACCGGAACAGAGCGAAGCGGCGGCTCGCGCGGAACTGGGCCGCTGGTACCGGCTGGACCTGCCCGCAGGCGCGGACGCGCAAGCGGCGATGTTTGCGTTGGGTGGCATGGCCGAGGTCGAAACGGCGGAGATGAACATTACCTGGGGCCTGACGAACGAGATTCCTCCCGTGATCGAGGGCTTGCCGGACGCGACGACGGACCCGGCCTACGATGACCAATGGCATCACGGCAAGGCCTGGACCTGGAAAGCCTGGGACTACCTGAACCATAACGGCATCTATCCGGGCGGGACGCAGGATGTCGTGGTGGCCGTCATCGACTCGGGGGTGGATTACAACCACGAGGATCTGAAGGCGAACATGTGGGTCAATCCGGGGGAGATTCCCGGTAACGGCATCGACGACGACGGCAACGGCTTTATCGACGACATTCACGGTGCCAGCGTCGTTTCCAATCCCAACTTGCACACGGGCGATCCGATCGACCATCACGGCCACGGCACGCACGTGGCGGGGATCATCGCCGCCCAGGGGTTCAACGGCAAAGGCGGCGTGGGCGTCGCTTTTAACACGCGGATCATGGCCGTCCGGGCCGCGCAGTACAGCGGCGTACTGACGGTGGATGACATCGCCGAGGGCATTTTATACGCCGTCGACAACGGAGCCGATGTGATCAACATGAGCTTCGGTGGATACCAGCGGTCGCAGATCATCGAGGATGCGTTGGAAGTCGCGTTGAATCAGGCCGTGTTGGTGGCGGCGGCGGGCAACGATAGCATGTACTTTGGCAATGCCCCGTTCTACCCCGCGGGGCTGCCTTACGTGTTGGGTGTCGAGGCCTCGACGCCCAAAGGCGGCCTCGCCGATTTCTCGAACTACGGCTACGACATCAAGGCGCCCGGCGTATCGATCTACAGCACGCTGCCGGGCAACCAGTATGCGGCCTGGAGCGGCACGTCGATGGCGGCGCCCGTAGTGTCCGGCGTGGCGGCCTTGATGCGGTCGTATTTCTGGCAGCGGGATGTCTACTCGTCGCGGTTCATCATGGGCAGCATCGCGGCGTCGGGCAGCGTAGTGGATGCGTACACGGCGCTGACCGAGCCGCCCAAGCCGGGCGTCAGCTTGTACAGCACCTGGTTGTTCGACAACCCGGCGATCGACCCGGCCAACGATGGCGACGGACGCGCGGACGCCGGCGAGACGATCCACATCGGGTTCGAACTGATCAACCGTTCCGGACAGGCCGACCACGTGTTCGCGATTCTGGATGCGTACGCGCCGGGCGCGAGTCAGCCGGACCCGTATGTCGAAATCCTCTCGAACACCGTCATCCTGCAGGGCATCGGCCCGTTTGCGACGGACGATAACGGCCTGATCTACGACGCGGGGGGCGTGATCACGGGCGTCGAGGCGCCGTGGATCGTCCGGGTCAAGCCGGATGCGCCCAACGATCACGTCATCAATTTTCAGGTGACCATCTACTTTGAGGACGGCTGGGATCCCCAGCATCCGATCTATACGCGGCTGGACAGTTTCCAGTTCATCGTCCAGCGGGGCAGGAATCTGCCGTCGGTCATCGGCCAGGACATGACGCTGACCGCCGACAACTTCTGGATCGTGGGTGGTCCGGTGCTGGTGGAACCCGGCGTGACGCTGACCGTCGAGCCAGGGACGCAGATCCAGTGGGGCGCGATCAGCAGCGACCCCTACAATCCCGGCCCGCAGACCGGATACATGATCGTCCGCGGGGCGCTGCGGATCGAAGGAACGCAGGAGGCTCCGGTTTCGCTGCTTCCCTCGTACCTGGTGTCCGGCCAGACGGTGGACATTCGCGCCGAATCCGGCAACGCCCGGATGTCCTACGTCAAGGTGCGGAATCCCAAGATGACCAACCTGTACTCGATCGACCACGGGTATCTCGATTGGGACAAGCTCAGTTCGACCGTCGAGGCCTGGCACATCCGCAATACGATCCTTCACAAGTTCCGCGGCGGCGGTTCACTGACGGCCAATTATCAATACGATACCGTACTGTTCGACGCCGGCTGGCTGGCGCCCAGCGGAGGCGCGAAGATCCTGAACAGTGTCGTCCTACAGGATAACGAGAACAACAAGCCGATCACGTACTCGCCCGCCTTGACGTATGATGAATCGTGGTACCCCAACGACGCAGCGACCAGCTTGGCCAGGAACTACACCGTCGAGCACAACGGCTACACGTATGCAATTATGCAGGGAGGCAATAGCCACTACCTGCAGGCCGCGGAACTGGCCGCCGAGTATTTTGGTGGCGAAGTGGTGCAGATCCCCGATGAGAACGAGCAGAACTTCCTCATGACATACTGGAGTAACTGGACGCAACTCGATTGGGGATTCGGTCGTGGCCAGATGTCGTTGATGGGCTTGCGGCCGATCGGGGCCGGCGAGTTCCAGTGGCGCGACGGATCGCCGGTTTACTTCACCAGTTGGGCGGGCGGAAGCCCCCCCGCTAAGATCAAAGGCGCGGCGCATTCGGAAGGCGTTTGGTTTTCCTGTTCGGGCTACTACTGCACGATGGGCTGGCAGAACGCAACGAACGCATCTGGCTGGTACCTGATTCGTATCCCCGGCCGCTGGGCCAAGGAGGAAATCAACGCGCCGTTTTTGGATGGACGCATCGACGCGTACATCGAGGCGCGGTTGCAGGGCGTCAATCGCGGAAACGCCTTCCTGAGCAAGTACTGGGAACCGAACATCACCCGCTGGATGCGTATCAACAGTCCCAGCAGTTCCACGCCGTTGACGGCGCACGTGTTGTTGGAAGAGAACTTCTGGGGCACGACCAGCACGACGCTGATCAATCACGCCATCATCGACTACAACGACAACTTTACGACGGCCCACGTGAATTACGGGACGCCGCTGGAGCATGGTTCGGAAACGACGTTCCCCTTTGTCGAGAGCGTGTTGATCAACGGCGTGCCTGCCGAGCAGGTACCGACGATCGGCGCCGGGCCGGTCACTTTGACGGTGCATTTCAACCGGGACATGGACCCAAAAACGCAGCCCTTCGTTACCTTTGGCCCCGCCAAGCCGTTCACCGACTTCAGCGTCCATCCAGTCGGCGGCAACAATGCGGGCTATAACAGCAATGCCTTTGAGTTCACCATTGGTCTCTCGCAGCCTGCCAGTCGGCCGATCACCGTAAAGTATGCCACGCAGGACGGCACCGCACGGGCCGGAACAGACTATGTCGCCACCCACGGAACCCTGACGTTCGAAGCGGGGGAAACGATCAAGACGGTGTCGGTGCCAATCCTGGGAGATATCGAACTGGAGCCGAACGAAGATTTCTACCTGGTGCTATCGGACCCGACCGTGGCGACGATGGCCGACAGTCTGGGTGTTGGGACGATCGTGGATGACGAGTTGACGCTGGCCATCGGCGATGTCACGCTGTGGGAAGGCCACGCGGCAACGTCGCTGGCGTTGTTTCCCGTAACGCTGTCCGCGGCGTCCGACCAGATCGTCCGTGTCAGCTACGAAACGGTCGCGGGCACCGCCGCGCCGAGGGACGACTATCAATTCAGTCGAGGAACGGTGACGTTCCAGCCCGGCGAGACCGAGAGAATGATTTCGGTGCCGGTTTTCGGGAATACCACCCACCAGCCCGACCGCAGTTTCTCCGTGCGGTTGACGCACCCGCGGGTCGCCAACCTGGCGGATGCGTTGGGCGTGGCAACCATCCGCGACGACGATTTCTTGCTGAGTGCCGAGGAGGTCCGGGTGGTCGAGGGCGACAGCGGCAGCAGCGAAGCGGTCTTCACCGTTCGTCTGTCCGGAGCCAGCGACCAGCCGGTGACCGTCGAGTATACCACCGCGGACGGCACGGCGACCGCGGACAGCGATTATCAGGCAGCTGCCGGCACGCTGACCTTTGATCCCGGTGTCCTGGAACAGACCTTTGCCGTAACGATCGTCGGCGATGCGGAGATCGAGCCCAACGAGACGTTTGTGGTGCAGTTCTCGAACGCCTCCGGCGCTACGCTCGTTTCCAGCACGGTGACGGGGGTGATCGTGGGCGATGACGGGCCGCTGATTTCGATCGACGACATCTCCTACGTCGAGAAAGATAGTTCCCGGGCCAATGCCATCTTTACCGTCACGCTGTCCGCCGATCCGGCAACGACCGTCAGCGTAGACTACAGCACCCCGAGGCTCGGCACCGCCACGCTGGCGGCGATTGGAATGCTGGGCGCCGACTACCACCCAGCCTCCGGGACGCTGACGTTCACCCCCGGCGGCGCGCTGACCAAGACCATTGCCGTCTCGGTTGCCGGGGACACCTGGGCCGAGGATCACGAGGACTTTTTCGTGCTGTTATCCAGCAGCAACGTGGCGATTTCCGATCACCTTGGCAAAGCGACGATTGTCAACGACGATCCCTACTTCGAATGGGATGACGTCTCGATTCTGGAGGGCGATTCGGGGACGACTCATGCCGAGTTCCTTCTTCGCCTGGTCGACTGTCCGGACAACGAAACGGTAACCGTGAATTACAGAACGGTTGACGGTACAGCGGTGGCCGGCGCGGACTTCGTAGCGCGGAGTGGGACCTTGACCTTTGCGGCGGGAGCACCGCGACAACAGACTATCAGCGTGCCGATCCTGGGCGACGCCGTCGACGAACTCGATGAACAGTTCCAGGTTCTGCTGTCGGCTCCCAGCGGGGCCATCATTTTGGACTATGTGGCTCAAGGGACTATCATCAACGACGATCGCCCCACGCTGGCCATCGAGGACGTGGCGCTTCAGGAAGGCCAGACAGGCGTTACGGAGTTTTCGTTCCCGGTGCGTTTGTCCCATCCCGCCGCAGAAGTGGTCACCGTGGATTGGGCCACCAGCGACGGCACGGCCACGGTCGGCGACGATTATCTCGCTGCGACCGGCACCTTGACGTTTCTCCCGGGCCAAATCGAGAAGACCATCGTGGTCCAAGTGCTGGGCGATACGCTCAACGAATTCGACGAGTCCTTCACCGTCACGCTGTCCAGCCCCGAATATGCCGCGATCGCGGATGGCGAGGCGATGGGAACCGTGCTGGACGACGATGACCCGTTGCTGGCCATCACGGACGTGTCGCTGCTCGAAGGTGACGATGGCACGACCATCGAGGCGGTCTTCGTCGTCACGCTCTCTGAGCCGAGTCCCGAAACGGTGACGGTCGACTTTGCGACGGCGGACGGTTCGGCGACGGCGGGCAGCGATTATCAGGCTCTTAGCGGAACCTTGACTTTCTTGCCGGGTCAGGTCGAGCAGACGATTGCCGTCACGGTCGTCGGGGACGATGATGCTGAGGTCAACGAAACGTTCACGGTCGTGCTGTCCGAACCGCTGAACGCCATCCTGAGCGATGCGCAGGGGACCGCGACGATCGTCGGCGACGACGGGCCTTTGCTGGAGATCCTGGATAGCCAATTGGTCGAAGGAGACACAGGGACCACCTACATGGCGTTCCCCGTGCGTCTTTCGGCTGCGGCCCAGGCCGACGTGCAGGTGTCTTACGCCACCGCCGACGGCACGGCTCGGGCTGGCACGGACTATGGTTCCACCAGCGGAGTGCTGATCTTCACAGCGGGCCAGACGGAGAAGGTCGTGCTGGTGCCCGTGCTCGGGGATCTGCAGCACGAGAGCGACGAGACGTTTCTCGTCCGCTTGTCCCAAGCGACCGTCGTGGCCATCGCGGACGCCGAAGCGGTCGGCACCATCGTGGACGACGATCCGGTCTTGACGGTCAATGATGTGACGGTGACGGAGGGCAGTGGCGACCAGACGGTGATCGAGTTTACGGTTAGCCTGTCGCGGCAACCGGTGGCATCCAAGCCGGTGACGGTGCGTTACGACACGACGGGTGGCACGGCCGTGGCAGGCAGCGATTACCTGCAAGTCGGCGGAACGCTAACCTTTACCTCCGACGTTGCAGACCCGCTCGACAAGACGGTAACCGTGATTGTCCAGGGGGATATTACCAACGAAGTGGACGAGGATTTCTTCTTGACGCTGTCCAACGCCAGCGGAGCGGGGATTGCCAAGGCTCAGGGGCGAGCCACGATCCTGGACGACGACGGTCCCAAACTGCTGGTTTCCGACGCGACGGTCACCGAAGGCGATGCGGGGCTGGTATCGCTGGACTTTACGGTCAGCCTCTCGCAGGCCAGTGCTGTCGAGGTCAACGTCAATTACGCGACGGCGGATGGTACGGCGCGGGCCGGCGCGGACTATCAACCCACCAGCGGGACTCTCACCTTTGCGCCGGGCGAAATCGCGCAGACGATTTCGGTACCCGTGATCGGCGATCTGGTGGACGAAGACGACGAGACACTGCGGGTCGTGTTGTCCGGCGGTTCCGGCATCCCCATCGCCAAGGCTTCCGGGTTGGGAACGATCCTGGATGACGATACCGCGAGGCTGTCGGTCGACGATGTGATCCAGGCCGAAGGCTTTAGCGGCTGGTCCAACAGCCGCACCTGGCAGGGCGTGTTCTGGGTCACGCCGATGACCGGCGAGAGCTATCACCAGATGCGGATTTCGGGCGCGGCGGCAGCCGACGATCCGTGGCTGGTCTCGGGCTACGACGTGGGGCGATTCCGCTTCCAGATCAAGACGATGGGCGTGGCGGCGATGACCTTGCAGGCGACGGGCCAGGAGGGCTCGATCCGGCTGAGTTGGGCACAAGATGATTTCGAGTTGCTGGCCGGATACAACGTGTACCGGTCCACCAGCGCCAGCGGCACCTATACGCGGCTCAACAGCAGCATCATTCCGGTCGGCCAGGAGTCGTTCCTCGACAGGAACGTTTCGCCAGCCGTCCCGATGTATTACAAGTTCACCGTGGTCCAGACGGACATGACCGAGTCGGACCCGTCCAACGTGGTTTCGGCCGCGGCCCTGGACACGATCCTGCCGGTGATCACGCACGCCCCCAAAACGTCGGCCGTGCCGGGAGCTGGTCTGCGATTGACGGCCACGGTGACGGACAATGTCGCTGTCGAGGGCGTGGCTGTTCACTATCGGCCGTTGGGCAGCACCCAAGCTTATGTCAGCCTGCCGATGATCAACGTCTCGGGCACCAGTTGGTCCGCGACGATTCCCGGCACGGCCGTCCAGCCGCCCGGCGTCGAGTACTACTTGACGGCCCGCGACGAACTGAATACCGTCTATCACGGCAACGCGGCGGCGCCGCACAGCGTGATCGTGACCGCGGCGCCCAGTTTGACTTCCGTCTCGCCGAATCAGGGCTCGTCCGACGGCGGCCTGCGGGTTACCCTGTCGGGTTCGCAGTTCCAAGCGGAGGCGACGGTTTTGTTCGGCGGCGTGGCGGCCACCGAGGTCGTGGTCCAGACCAGCGGCCAGATCCTCTGTACCACGCCGCCCCACTTCCCGGCGCTGGTCGACGTCCAGGTGGTGAATCCGGACGCCAGCCAGGCAACGTTGCTCAGCGGTTTCCGCTATATCGACGACGATGCGGTCCTGTCCTTGCCCACGATGTCTGCGGACCGCGGCGCGATTCTCGACATCCCGATTTCGCTGGCTCAAGTCGACGGGCTGCGGGCGGCCCAGTTGACCGTGAACTTCGATGCGGCGGTGCTCAAGATCCTCGGGGCGAGCACCGGGACGCTGACCAGTGGCTGGGCGCTGGAATACAACAAGGCGACCGCCGGACGCGTTGTCCTGACGCTGGCCGGCGTCACGCCGTCCAGCGGTGACGGCACGCTGGCCAGGCTGAACGTCGAGGTGGTGGGAGCCATCGCTTCGCAAACGGCGCTGTCCTTCAGCAACGTGTTGTTAAACGACGGCGCCATCGAAGCGGACTTGAGTAACGGCTCGTTTGCGGTCAACGGGTTCTTCTCGCTGGGCGGCAGCATCAAGTACTACAAGGACAATCGCCCGGTGCTCGGCACGGCGTTGGAACTGGTCGGCGTCGGCGCCCAGTCGGCAGCCAGCGACGCGGGCGGAGCCTACTCGTTCGCCACCGTCCAGACAGGGGCCTACACCTTGACGCCCGCCAAGGCGGACCAGGTCAGCGATATCACGGCCTACGATGCCTCCTTGATCCTGCAAACCGTGGCCGGTTCGCGGACCCTCACGACGAACCAACGGCTGGCGGCAGATGTCAACCGAGACGGCGCGGTGACCGCGATGGACGCTTCCTACGTGCTGGAGAAAGCCGTTGACTTGTTGCCGGGCCACTTTCCCGGCGCGGGACGCAGCTGGCTGTTCTCGCCCGCCGAGCGGACCTATCCGCTGCTGAACGGCAACCTGGCGGGGCAGGATTTCACCGCCATCCTGCTCGGTGACGTGTCGGGGAATTGGGATGGGGTTGCAGGCGGAGGCGGCGAGCCGGAGGGCGACGCGGGATGGCTGAGTCTCGAAACCTCGTCCGTGGCCTTGACGCTACCGGACGTGATCTGGGCCGGCGGCCAGACCGTCGATGTCCCGCTGCAGATCGTCCGCGGTGCTGCCGATGTCTACTCCTTGGATCTGACAATGGCCTACGACGCGCGCCAACTGCTGCTGGTCGACGTCACGGCGGGCGACCCCGCAGACGGCGCCATGCTGTTTACCAACATGACTCAGCCGGGCGTCGTCCGCATCGCCATGGCCAGCGGCAGTCCGTTGTCCCAGGACGGGCAGTTGCTGACGCTTTCCTTCCAGGTGACCGGCAGTCTGGCCACGCCCGCAGCGGTGTCTTGGCAGAGTGCTTCGGTCGACGAAGGCGCCGTGGTCGCGGTTGTGGATTCGGGCTATGTGGCCGACGAGACGCCGCCGGCGGTGAGCGTCGAACCGCGATGGACAAACCAGGTGTCGCCGCCGCTCAGCGGAACTGTCGATGATACCCTGGCCGCAATCAGTGTCACGGTCGCGGGGACAACCTATGCGGCCGACAACCGGGGCGACGGAACGTGGTTCCTGGCTGCCAATACCATCGCTCCGACGCTGGACGACGGGGCCTACGATGTGCAGGTCCAGGCCTGGGACGTGCTGTCTCGCTGCGGCGTGGATGCCACGCTGGACGAGCTGACCATCGACACCCTGCCGCCGCTGCGCAGCGGCTTGACGCCGACGGCGGATACGCGGGGCGTGCCGTTCGAGCCGGAACTGCAGATCGCGTTTGGCGAGCCGGTTCAAAAGGGCGCCGGGACGATCGTTCTGAAGCTGGCCAGCGACGGCACGTTGATCGAGACGATCGAGGTGGCCAGTACGGCGGTGAGCGTCTCGGGCACGACGGCCACGATCCAGCCTTCGAGTACGCTGCTGGACAGCACCACGTACCGTGTCGAGGTGCCCGCGGGAGCGTTTGCCGACCGGGCCGGCAACGAGGCGGCGGCGATCGACGGCGCCAGCGAGTGGACCTTTACCACCCGCGGGGCGTTGGTCGTCGACTCGCTCCAAGCCACGGGCACGGGATTCGTCGCCACGTTTACCAGCGATCTGCGCAGCGACGTATTGAATCTGTACGACCAGGGAGGAGCTTGGGGTCCGGCGGACATCCGCGTCGTCGGCGCCGCGACGGGGTCGGTGCGCGGCTCGCTGGTCGTCGGCCCCGGGCTGCGGCAAGTCACGTTTGTGGCGACCTCGGGCGTGCTGCCGCCGGACGAGTACAGCGTGACGTTTATCAGCGGAACGGACGGCTTGCACGACGTCAACGCCAAGCTGCTCGATGGGGACGCCAACGGCGCGGTGGGCGACGACTTCGTGACCCTGCTGACCGTCGAACCGCCGGCCGCCGACGTGATCGTTGTCAGCTTGCCGCACATCACCCGCGGGTATGGTCAGCCGGTGAATGTGCCGGCTTACGACCGCGACGCCGGGCTGCCGCTGAGCATCAGCGACGGCCGAAACGTGTCGCGCGTCGAGTTCCAACTGAAGTACGATCCGGCCCTGCTGGAGTTGCAGGGGTTCACCGTCAACAACGCACTGGCGGGAGGGGACGCGACAGCCTCGCTGACGTTTCCTGCCGTGGGCGTCGCGTCGCTGTCGATTACCGCGCCGGCCAGCTTCGCTGCCCAGCCCGGCCCCATGACCATCGGTTCGTTCACGGCGGTCGTGCCGGACGATGCGCCGTATGGCGCGAAGCACATTCTGGACATCGCGAATCTGCAGGTCTGGGACGCCGCCACGTCGCCAGCGGAACGGACGTCGATCGATCTCGACGCGCTCCATATCGCGGCGTTCTTGGGAGACACCAACGGCGACGGCTGGTACAACTCGCCGGACGCAACCTTGACGCGGCGGATCATCGGACAGATCAACTCGGGGTTGGGAGCGTATGCGCTGGCCGATCCGGTATTGCTCGCCGACATCACGTTGAATGGGCTGATTCAGTCCAGCGACACGACGGGAATCCGCCGAGCGATCGGCTTGGTGCCTGTGCCCTACCTCCCCGCGCTGCCGGAGGGGCTGGTGATGCCGACGGCCAGCGGACCGGACCCGCGAGTCTACATCCCGCGGGACTTGATCGGCGCGCCCGGCCAGACGGTGACGGTGCCGGTGATGATCGAAGTGACCGAACCCGCCGGGGTGACGATCGGCGGGTTCGACTTGTTGCTGGAGTTTGATCCCGGCCGATTCACGGTCACCGCCGCGCAGCTCGGGACGCTGCTCCAGGGCACGGATCTGGCAGGAATGATGACCCAGCCAGCGGCGGGTCGGTTAATCTATGCGGCCGATTCCTTGGTTGGTACCAGTCATCTGCCAACTGGGACGGCGGGCACGTTGGTCACGTTGACCGTGGTGATCGCCGCTGAGGCGGCCCCGGGGCCGGCGAACTGGAACCTGCTGGCCACGTTGGGTACCGGCCGGACCGGAGTCTACGACGGCGACTTGAGGGACCTGGTGCTAAACCCTCCGCTAACGAACGCGTCTCACGATCCGGGGGACGGGATACTGCTGGTCGACGACGGTTTTCCGCCGTGGCACAACCCCGCCAATGGACTGGACGTCGACGCCGACGGTTTTGTGACTGCCCTCGATGGGCTGATTGTGATCAATCGCCTGAACGCCGAAGCGGCTGGCGACGTGTCTGCACCGGTGGCGCACTACTACGATGTCAACAACGATTCGCAGTGCACCCCCCTGGATGCGGTGATCGTGATCAACCATTTGAATGCCAGCGCGTTATCGGTCGCGGAGGGGGAGCAGAGCCATCTGCGGGATCGGGTCTTCGGTGGACTGGCGGCGGAGCTGGCGCCGCTGGAGGATGTACTCAACGACCTGCTGGACGACATCGCTGCGGCCTGGCGTTAGCCCGTTCTCGAGGCTACTCCAGCGCTGCGCCGCGATGGACGCCGGCGAGCAAAGCCCTGGCCTCGGCGCTCAGGATTGCAAACTGGGCGCGTTCGATCCATTTGATGCGGTCCGTCGGCTGGACCATCCGGCCCTCTGCTTCCGAGAGATATCGCTGTGCCTGGGCGGCATCGCCGCGCCGCACGCAAAGCATGGCCAGGAAGATCTTGTGGAATGCCCAATCCTCGTCCGAAGATAACTCGGCGGCGCGCTGCAGCTGACTCGTTGCCTCGTCGTACTGGCCGCAGCGGTACAACAGGGCGCCTTGCCGGAGGGCAAACCAGTAGGTCTCTTGGCCGGCCAAGGCGTGGTTGGCGAGTTTCAGAGGGCGGGTGTCGTCACGCACGGCGTTGGGACCGAGCGCGCAGGTCCAGGAAACGAGACTGGCGATGCCCACGTCTGTGGTGTCGGCAAAACGGTCAACCATTTGGGCACAGATGGCGGCATACTCGTCGGGGCGGTGGCGGACCAGATGCACGATCGCCAAGTGGAACCAGACCACGGGACTGTCGGTACCCAGCCGAATCGCCTCGGCAAGCGCCGCAGTCGCCTCGTTCCATTCCGCTTGTTCAGCGAGCGTATACCCGCGTTCTGCCTGGGTTCGTGGTTCCTCCGGGGCTTCCTGGATTCGCTTGTTGATCGCGATGATCGCCTGGTTCCACTGGTGGGCTTGAGAGTGCGAGTCGGGATGCCACTCGACGACCGGCGCCGGTTCCCGGGAAAAGGCGGCTGGGTATTCTTCCGCCTCGGTTTCCCGCCGCTCGCCGGGGACCGATTCGACGCCGTCCGGCTTGGCAGATGCGGGAAAAAACTTGCCCAACGACTCGGTTGCGGGAACGATTCGCCATTCTTCCAATTGATCCGCGATCAAGTCCAGCCGCCACACGTGGATGTTCCCTTCTGCGCAGGCAACGGCCAGCATTCTGGCGTCGGCGCTGAACGCCAGCCAGGAAACCAGCTCGCGGCGGTACGGGAGGAGCGTGGCGATTTCCTGGCCGCTGGCAGCTTCGACCAGGCGAACGGCGAACGGGGTGGCCGCAACCGCCACCATCCGACCGTCAGGCGAAAAGGCCAAGGGCCCCCGTTGATTGCATTCGCTTCGCTCCACGGTGTGGCATTTTTCCCAGGTCCCGCTCCGCCAAAACACGTATTCCGTGTGCGAACCGGTGACCAGCCAGCGGTCGTCGGGACTGAAGACAACGTAGGCGTCGCCGGTATCCAGGGTCTTGACGATGTCTCCGGATGTGGAGTCCCAGATCTTCGAATCGCGGCCGAGCCACGCTCCCCCTGCGACCCAGCGCCCCGTGGGACTAACCGCAACGCTGTTGATGTGGGTGGACTGCGGTAACGTCCGGACGCTCTGCCGACGATGCAAGTCGAGCAATGACACGCAGTGAACATCCTGCTGCAGTGTGGCGAGCAAACGACCGTCTCGACTTAGCCCGAATGCGTTGGCGAAAGCAAAGTCCGGCAGCGGCAAGCGGCCTTTCGCCGCGTCTCGTAGCGGCTCGGCAAGCGGGGCCTCGGGAACGGGCCAGCAGGCCATGCCAAACGGCTCGGTTGCCACGATCCCGCGGCCCGTGGGCAAGAACTGACAATAGCCGCTCCGCCGTTGGGTCAACCGCGCGAGGGGATCTCGCGAGGTGGCTGGCAGCCACAATCGCACTCCGTCAAAACTGCTGGATACCAACCGATCGCTATGCCGATCGAACGCCACCGTGAACGCAGCGACGTTTTCGCAGTGTCCGCGCAACACGCCGAATTCACGTCCCGCCGCGACGCTCCAAATGCCTGCTCGTGAGCCGACCTTGGCACCTGCCAGCCGCTGGTCGTCAGGGCTGAATCGCATGTACGGCATGCTGTGACCCTCGACGTACAGTTCTCCTGAGCGGGAGTCCCACAGCCGCAGGTAGCCGTCCCAGCCCTGGCTCGCCAGCAGATCGCCGGCGTGACTGAATTCGACCCATTCGGCGCCGTAGCGGTGGCCGGTCAGTTCCCGCGGCGGACCACCGCTGACGAGATCCCAAACGAACACGTGGCGGCCCGACGCCGTGGCCAGACGCCGGCCGTCGGCACTCCAGGCCACGTCGCGCACGTCGTCGCGATGGGGCAGCGTCCGCACGGCGGCTCCAGATGCCAGGTCGAAGATCCGGGCCTCGGGCGGCGTGGAGACTCCGAGCGCAAGCTGCCGGCCGTCCGGGCTGTACGCCAGGTAGCCGCCCCACGCTCCGGCGTCGAACCGCTGGCTCTCCTGGCCCTGCTGAAGATCCCAGACCACGATCGCCCCATCCGACTGGGCCCAGGCCAGGTGCCGTTCGTCCCGACTGAAATCCCAAGCTTCCGCGTTGACCTTGTCTGCAATCCCTGCCAGCGGCTTGCCGTGGGCCAGATCCCAGACGCAGAAGCGCCGTTCGGCCTCGCCGCTCGTTCGGTGCGGTGCATATCGCGCGGCGAGAAAGCGGCCGGCAGCGCTAAACTGCAGCCGCCACGCGGGCGCTCCCTGGCCGGGCAGCTGGCGGACGAGGACCTCGTCGGACAGCTTGCGGACGCACACGTTGCCTTGCTCGTCCGAATGCGCGTAGGAGTGAAAATCCGGCGCAACCGCGAACCCCCATTCCGCTTCCGCCTGGCAAGTCCGTTCGATGCGCAAATCGGGCAACGTCAAGCTCGTGATGGCCTCGTTCTGAATCTGCAGGGTCGGTCCCAGCGAGGCCGCGACGGCCAAGTCCTCGAGTCCGCCAAATCGCCGGCCAGGCAGCGGCTGCGACCGTCGGGCAATAGCGCTGGTGATCCGCTGCTCACGTTCCATGGCCCAACGCAGTTCCCGCTCGAAGTCGGCCTTGACCAGCCCGTACGTCAGGCCCGCCACGGTCGCCAGGACGCATAGCGCCGCCATCGTCACCACGGCCGCCAACGTGCGATGCTGCCGCACCAACCGCAAGCCGCGGGACAGCCACGCTTCGCGCCGCGCCCGGATCGGCTCGTCATTCAAGAAACGCCGCAAATCGTCGGCCAGTTCTCGAGCTGACGCATAGCGCCGCTCCGGTGGCTTTTGCAGGCACTTCAGGCAAATCACCTCGACGTCGCGGGCGATCGCCGGATTCAAACGCCGCGGCGGCACGGGATCCAGATGCATCACCTGATCCAGCGTCTCCGTGACGGTCGAGGCCGCGAACGGCGCCCGAGCCGTGACCAGGAAGTATAGGACCGCGCCCAGGGAATACACATCGACCGCCGGCGTGGCCGTCTGCTTGTCTCCCCGCGCCTGTTCGGGCGACATGTAGCTGGGCGTGCCCACCGTCTGGCCGGTCCGCGTCAGGCCGCTGTCCGAGTGGATGCTCTTGGCCAGGCCAAAGTCCGTGATCCGCGGTTCGCCGCTGCTGTCGATCAGGATATTGGCGGGCTTCAAGTCGCGATGGATGATCCCGGCATCGTGCGCGGATTGGACCCCGTCGGCCAGCTTTGCCACCAGCGCGGCGGCATCCCGCGACGAAAGCGGCCCGGTGCGTTTCATCGCGGAAAGGCTGGTGCCGGGGACATATTCCATCGCGTAGAAATAGCAATCCTCCTGTTGACCGACCGCGTAGACCGGGACGACATTCCGATGCGTCAACTGGGCCGCCGTTTCCGCTTCGCTGCGAAAACGCTGAATTTGGCGTTCGGAGGCAAAGTCCCCGTGCAAGATCAGTTTGACCGCAACGGTGCGGTTCAGCGTCAGTTGCCGAGCCCGATAGACGATCCCCATCCCGCCGCGGCCGATTTCTTCCAGCAACTCGAAATCGCCCAGGATGCGACGGCCGTCGGCCACTTGTTCCCGCCCTGGCGGCACCTGCGGCACCGCCGCAGACGAGTCCCCTTGGATGGCCGCTTGATAAGCGCGAACAACGGCGGCCTCGCAAGCGGGGAACTGTTCCAGGTAGCCCAACAACGCGGGTTGTTCTCCGCAGCGCAGACGCTGCTGGACGTCGATCTTCAGCAATTCGGGCAGCAAGCCCGGCAGCAGCTTTTCGTGTTCCGCGGGCAGATAATCCGCGATCCGCGGCGGCGGGGCCGCGAGCCAAGCCTGCTCGAACGCCTCGCAGACGCAGTCGATCTGCCGCGCCTGCGCGATCGTCGGATCAACAAACTCCCGCTCGTCCATCACAATTCCTCGTCGCTCCAGATCCGCCGAACGAGTTTCAGTCGGCGCTCGACCGTCGCCAGGGAACGGCCGATTTCGGCGGCGATTTCGGCGTTCTTGTAACCTTCCATTTTGCAGATCGCGACCTGTTGCAGCGCGGGGTCCTCCAGTTTCGTCAACAGCCGGTCCAATTCTTCTTTCATCATAGCGGCCAATTCCGGAGTCGGTTGCCCCAGGGCCGGCAGTCCATCGAACCCGGCATGCCCCGAGCGGCTTATGCCCTCGCCGACAGCCGACTCGCCCCGCACCTTGCCGCCGCCGCGTTTCTGCCGGAATTCGTGTTCGATATAATCGATCGCCTTTCGTTCGGTGATCATCAGCAACAGATACCACAGCCCATCGCGGTCCGTCAAATCCGGGAACCGCCCCTTGTTCACCGCCTCGAAAAAGCTGTCGAAGGCGCTGGCTGCCACGTCCTCTTCGTCATAAGCCCGCCGCGGTGTCGCCCCCAGCGTCTGCCGCGCATGCCGCACCAGATCGGCATAAAACCGCCGCCACAGCGGCTCGACGGCCTGCGGATCGCCCGCCTGCAGATCTTCCAGCCAATGCGTGATCGAGTGTTGGGATGTCATCTCCGGCTCCGCACCACGCAGCTCGCCGGGTGCTGCTGAATCCATGCCCAGTACCTCTTGGCTTCGCCACTTCAAACGCCCCGCTCTGATTTCAGTCCCGATATGGCCCCAGTATAACCAAATTCGCGGATGTCCGAATGGTGTTGCGATGAACTTCGAGGCCGTCTTCCCGAGGCATGCACGCTGCCGAATCCCGAGCGGCCAAACCGCTCCGGGAGGTGGTTCCTGGCGGCGGCGAGGTGTGAGTCGCGGCCGAGCCGGGGCGAAACCCCAAAGTTGAGAATGAGGGGCTCGGAACCAATTTGCGGATTATCCGGATAGACTACTCCGCTATATTTTCCGTTCGTTTTCCTTCGTACGCGCTGACGCCGCACGGGGGACGAGTTTCCCGCAGTGCCTGAATCCCGAAAGCGGAACTTTGACACCAGCACGACCCATCAGGAGCAAGCCGTGATGCGAACCGATTTGAACCGTCACCGCAAATCCTTGCACCGGCGCCGCAGAATGACCGCAGGCGACCCCGAGACGCGATTGCGCTGGCGACGCCTGCGTTTTGAGCCTCTGGAAGACCGCCGCCTGCTCGCCGCCGATTCGGCGCTGTCTCATTGGCTGCCGGGCTTGCAACTGGTAGATCAAGATTCGTCGCTCAGTGCCACGAGCGTCTTGTCCGGCACCATCGGACACGAAGCAAGTCAATCGTGGGAGACTGTCGCTGGGCTTCAAACGCCAAGCAGTTTGGCGAGCTTTGCTTACAGCGGAGACGTCTACTGGGGTGCCAGGGACCTCGTGCTTGGTCCGGACAACCCAGGAAATCACCATTTCATCGTGACTCGTTTCTTTGGGGACGCACCTTCTTACACGACCACACTGGAAAGCGGACACAAAGCAGTACTGATTGGCGGATTTAATGCTCCGGACGGAAGCGGAAAGCTTGTGACCCGTTACCATGATCCCGTAGATATGGACGCCGCGAACGATTGGTTTGCTGGCGGAGTGCTGCAAGATCCCTGGGATCCTGAACTCCACTACGTGAGCGTCCCCGCCGGCCAGGATTTTGACAGCTTTTCTACTGTCCTGTATGAACTCACGACAATCTACGATAACCAAGTGGGCTATGCGCTCAACCCGTTTTTCACGCCTGGTACCGGAAACTGCGCGTCGTATGTGAATACGATTATGGCCAAGGCGGGAGTTCCCGAGGCTGACCGAAACCACTTGGGCGAATTTCTGGGCGTGGACTGGGGAGAAGAGCTCTTCTTGCCGCCGGGCCATTTCTCCTACATCCAAAGTCTCCGCAGCACTGCGTCCTCTGTCCCCCAGGGCACGAGTTTTCGGCTTGATGTGACGACCAAGGCGACGAGAGCCCTTCGGCACGTCGATTTCTTCTGGGACTCGGACAACGATAATGTCCTCCAAGTCGGTCAGGATGAGTGGATCGGGACGGATTGGATCGCCTCGTCGAACACTTGGGGCTTGGATGTATCCACGAACCGTTTCCCAGTTGGGGAACATCGGATTTTCGCGCGAGCTTGGGACCAACTGGGCGATTATTTTTCGCACGATTGGCAGGTTCAGGTCACGATCACGGCGCCCGACACGACGCCTCCACATGTTACGTTGAACGGCATCTCCAGTAGTTTCTTACAGCCCACATTGTTCGACACGTCAAAGATCCAGCTTTCCGGGACTGCCAGCGATAACGAATCGGGCATCGTCAGTAACGGTTACGAGTTCCATACCGCCCGCTGGCAGGAATCGATCAACAACTGGGGCTACTGGACCGATCACGGTCGCGGTGCATCGAGCCAGTTGCTCGGACCCTTTGACAACGGCACCTACAAGATCAGTCTGACAGGGAAAAATGGTGTCGGGTTGGAGTCGGCGTCGACGGTCGGCTATTTCCGCGTCGTTTCCGCCGAGCCCAACCAGCAACCACGGATCGACTCCCTGGCAGCGACGCCGCATTCGGTGCTCCAGGGCGAGACGTTGAACTTGACTGCCTACGGGGTGCGCGACGACCAACAGGTGAGTCTTGTCGAGTTCTACTGGGACAGCAACGGCAGCGGCCAGTGGGAGCCCACTGACGCGCTGTTGGGTTCGGACATGACGATCGTCAACCAGGAGGCCAGTGTCAGTGTTTCCACGGCCGCGCTGAACGTCGGGACCCAGCGGTTCTTTGCTCGTGCGCGGGATAACGAAGGGGCCTGGACGCATACGCCCGCGACCACCACGGCCAACGTCCTCACCCCGGTCAATCAGCCCCCGCAAATTGCTTCGTTGTCCGCCAGTCCGACCTCGGTCCAGGCGGGCCAGATGTTCACGCTGACCGCCTCCGGGGTGAACGATCCGGACGGTTGGACGGACGTCGTCGAGTTCTGGTGGGACAGCAACGTGAACGGAAAATGGGATACCGGCGACCGCTGGCTGCACAGCGATCCTAGCATCGTCGGCGGCCATGCGACGGCACAGGTGTGGGCGAGCTTTGCCGCTGGCACGCAACGGTTCTTTGCCCGCGCGCGAGACAACGAGGGACTGTGGGGCGAACCGCGGACCACGACCATGATCGTCACCTCGCTCCCCAGTTCCCAACGTCCCTCGGTCAATTGGGTGGAGATCCAGCCGGCGACGCTGCGTAACGGCCAGGAGTTGACGGTCCAGTGGTCGGCCACCGACGACGTAGGCGTGGACCACATCGGCCTGTATCTCTACCGCGGCAATGGGACGACCGACGCCTTTAAAGTCGACACGACGCCGTACGTCCCCGGTGGCCATCCGGACGGACGTCTGGCCACCAACGCCTTTGAGTTGCCCAACACCATGATCTATCGCTGGACGATCCCCGGCAACTTGCCTCCTGCCAACGACTATCGCCTCAAGGTCGTCGCCTGGGATGCGGACGAACTAGCCGGTTTTCGCTTCACTCCGTACTTCTCGGTTACCAACGATCCGGCACGGATTATCGCGCTCAGTTCGCAACCCACGTCGGTCATCAAGGGCCACGACACGACAGTCACATTCACGGCGAACCTCGAAAATGCCGCGGCCGCCGACTTTGTCCAGTTCGTCTGGGACGTGAACAGCGATGGCCAGGTGGCGACCGGCGATTCGATTCTGGGCAACGGGGTGATTTCTGGTTCCGCAGCCACGTTTCAATACAACACGTCTGGACTTGCTCCTGGAGTTCACCAGTTCCTGGCTCGCGTCCGCTTGGCCGACGGTACTTGGGGGAATCGCGTGGTCCGCAAACTCACCGTCACGGAGCCGGCAAATCAGCCGCCCAGCATCGGGTCGCTGTCGGCCTCGCCTGCAAGCCTGGTCCGCGGAGACACTCTGACGTTGACCGTCAGCGGATTGTCGGATGACAAGGGAATCGCTTACGTCCAAATCTTGTGGGACGCTGATCGGAACGGGGACGCCAGCAGCGGGGACCGCGTATTGGGCAGATTGACGTCTGTCACGAACAGCCAGATATCGTTGACGACAGACAGCGCGGTGCTGGACTTTGGTCCCCAGCACCTGTTAGCCCGCGCCCAGGATACCGACGGTGCCTGGACGCCATGGGTTCAGGCGATCGTCACGGTCAACCCGCCCGTAGTGCCGGCTCCGTTCGTCGGCTCGCTGGATCCCAACAGCACCTTTCAAATGCATGCCCTCACCCTCACCCTCACCGCCACCGGAGTCGACCATGCTACGCGGGTCCTATTCTATCATGACACCAACAACAACGGACAAAAGGATGCCGCGGACCAGCTGCTGGGCGATGACAGCGACGGCAGCAATGGCTGGCGGTGGCGCAACTCGCCGGCCAACATGGGGCTGCCGGTAGGTTTCAACCGGTTTTTCGCCGTCGCCGAGAACGAATACGGTCAACAGGGAAACGTCGTGTCGACGGAAGTCGTTACCCATCCGCTGGACGACACCAAGCCCGAAGCCAATGCCCACGCAGCGGACATCATGGAAGCAGGAGGAGCCTTTTACGAGTTTCAAGTTATCTACACCGATAATATCGCCGTATGGACATACGATTTCGATGACAGAGACGTGTACGTCGTCGGCCCAGAGAATCTCTGGAGCGCCGACGCTCAGTTCATCGCTGCGGACGACTTGAACGATGGTCCTCGGCGGGTGGTGACTTACCGGATCGAGGCCCGGGGCGGCAGTTGGGATGCCTTCGACAACGGCGAGTACCGTGTGTGCCTCGATTACCAAGAAATCCGCGATACGAATGGGAATTTTGCCGACTATGGACAGATCGGGACGTTTCAGGTTGCCATCCCCTTCGACGACACGACGACGCCGCTGGTCCAGCTGGATGGCTTGTCGGACGATATCAATCATCCCACGCTCGTGACCACTGCTCGGCTCACGTTGACCGGCACGGCCGAGGACGCCGACAGCGGGATTGCGGCCGGCAGCTACGAGTTCGCGGTGAACCACAACGACGGCGCGGGTTGGACCGGATGGGTGACGTATTCGCAGGATAGCGGTTACCTGTCGCTGGAGCCTTCAGACGACGGGTTGTACTGGGTCTACCTGGCAGCCGCCAACCGCGCGGGATTGACCGGCCAGTCGATCCATAAGTACTTCGTGGTGGACCGAACGGCGCCGGGAGCCGTTTCATTAACGGGCCTGCAGTTGGACACCGGCGCGTCGGACAGCGACGGGATCACCACGCACCGCAGCGCGACGTTCTCGTGGACGGAGGCCAGTGACGGAGGCACGGGGGTCGCGGGATATTGGTGGAGCGTCGATGATCCCACGCCGGAGAGCGGCGGGACGTTCACGGGAAGCCTTTCCGGCACGCCTCTGGTTACCGTGGACGGCGAGCGCACGTTCTACGTCTGCGCTCAAGATGCGGCTGGTAATCTTGGGCCGGTCAGCAGTCTGCCATTTACGCTGGACCGGGCACCGCCGATCGTGCTGGCGACCTCGCCCACCAACGGGACGACGGTGACCCTTGGGCCGTCGGCGATTCTGGTGGATTTTTCGGAGCCGATGGATCCCGCCTCGCTGCGGCGCGAAGCCCTGGTGCTGGGCGGTGCGGGGGCCGGCAGCGTTGCCATCACCGGCGCTGCGTGGGTCGATGCCAATACCGCGAGATTCAGTCTGGCGGGAACTTGGGGCACCGGCGGAGTCTCGGTCCAGTTGAACACGGGTCAGTTTCGCGATGTGGCGGGCAATACGCTGGCCGACTACGCCGACGGCAGTTTCGCGATCAACGCCGCAGCCAGCCCGGAGATCCAAGTGGAAACGCCCACCGCCGAGATCATCATTGACGGCAACTTCCTATACGATTTTGGCAGCGTGATCTTGGGCGACCCGGCGCCCGCCGCGACGTTCACCGTCACGAATCTGGGGGATGCTGCCTTGCTGCTGGACAGCCTGAGCGTGCCGCCCGGGTTCCTGGTCACCGAGGGACTCGACGCGGAAATCGGTCCCGGCTTGTCGGACACGTTCACCGTCGCGTTGGACGCAAGTCAAGTCGGCCCGCAATCCGGCCAAATCAGCTTTGTTACGAATGACCCCGACGAGTCGCCCTTCAACTTCCAAGTGGCCGGACAAGTCCTGCCGTCGCCCGACACGGGACTGTTTGGCTGGGCGTTTCCGCTGGGAGCCGGCTCGAATGACGTGGGCTACGACATCGACACCGATGCCCAGGGAAATGTGTACGTGGCCGGCTGTTTCTCCGGCACGGTGGACTTCGATCCGGGGCCGGGTACGACCACCGCGACAAGCAACAACAACTACGCCGACATCTTTGTCGCGAAATACTCGCCGGCTCGCGAGTTGATCTGGGTGCGGACTTTCGGTGGCACGAGCGAAGATCTCGCTCGCAGCATCGACGTCGATTCGGCGGGAAACGTGTTCGTGACCGGCGAGTACCGGTACACGGTGGATTTTGATCCGGGGCACGGTACGGCAAATCTGACGACGGTATCGGGATCCGGCGTCTATCCCGACACGTTCATCCTCAGGCTGACTGCGGAGGGCAATTACGTTTGGGCGAAGAGCGTCGGAGGCGTAAGACAGGATACAGGGCGGGCCATTCGGGCGAACGGTACGCACGTCTATGTCGGTGGCGATTTTTCCCGGACAGCCGACTTCGATCCGGGGCCTGGCGTGTACGAACTCGCGTCGACGGCGAATCCCAATCCCGATGCCGATCCCGTGGATGGATTCCTGCTGCAACTCGACTATCTGGGCAATCTCGTGTGGGTCAAGCAGTTGGGCGGGATCGCGCTCGATGTAGTCGAGGACTTGGACGTGGATGATCTCGGCAACGTGTACGCGACCGGCATTTTTCATTCGACGGCCAATTTTGATCCGGGGGGCACCAACGCCTCCGCGACCACCAACGGTAAAGCTGGGTTCGTGATCAAACGCACTGCCAACGGAAGCTTTGACTGGGTCCGGACGTTCACGGAGTCAACGCATAGCGAAGGCCTGGCGATCGCAGTCGATGACCAGCGGAACGTGGTGATGGCGGGTGATTTTGTGGGCACGGTTGACTTTGATCCCGGCACTGGGGTGCGAACGCTGACCGCCAACTCGATCGACGGGTTCCTCCTGAAGCTGACGTCCGAGGGCAATTACGTCTGGGTGCATCAGGTGACAGGAAGCTCTTACCAATACCCGCAGGGAGTGGTGATCGACGGTCAACGCAACGTTTACACAGCCGGGTTCTTCTACGATACCGCGGAATTCAACCCGGGTGGAGAGAGCTTCTCCCTCACGACTCAGGGCAGTTATGATGCCTTCATCATGAAGATCAGCGCGACGGGCGAGTTTGCCTGGGCTCGACAGCTGGGAGGCAGCGGGGAAGACCGTGGCCACGCCGTCGCCGTCTATCAGGACAAGGTCTACACCACGGGCTACTTTTCCGGGACTGCAGATTTCGATCCCGGCGCGGGCACACATTCCTTGACCAGTGCTGGAAACTGGGACGCTTTTGTGTCGCAATTGGTCATGCCTCTGCCGGTGACGAACCAGCCTCCCGTGCTGGCTCCCATCGGCGACCGCACCGTATCGGAGGGCAGTCTGCTGACGCTGACGGCCGACGTGACCGACCCCGACGGCGGGCAGACGCACACCTTCAGCGTCGACCCCGGCGCGCCGGCGGGTGTCCTCATCGACCCGCAAACGGGCGCGTTGACGTGGACACCCAGCGAAGCGCAGGGGCCGGGGCAATACCAAATCACGGTCCGAGTTGTCGACAGCGGCGAACCAGCGTTCGCGGACACGGACACGTTCACGGTGACGGTGGGCGAGGTCAACCAAACTCCGGTGCTGGCTGCAATCGCGGATCTCCTTGTCACGCGCGGCCAAACCGCCGTGCTGACGGCGCTGGCGACCGACGATGATCTCCCGGCAAACGAGTTACGGTACAACCTCGATCCCGGAGCACCAGCAGGAGCCGACATGGGCTTCCTCAGCGGATTGTTCACCTGGACGGTCGCTCCCACCCAACCCCTCGGCGACTACGAGATCACCGTGCGGGTTACCGACAACGGGCAGCCGGAGGCGGGTGATGCGAAGACCTTTACGCTGACTGTCCTCAATTCGCCGCCGACCATTAACGGCCCAGCCGACCAGGCCGTCGACGAGGACCAGACGGTTGGCCCGCTCGCTGTGCAAGTCGGTGACCTCGAATCCCCGCTCGATACGCTGGTCATCGCAGCACACTCCGGCAATCCCGCGTTGATACCGGTGGCCCGTATCCTCATCACGGGCAGCGGCGCGAATCGTCAAGTGACCTGGACGCCCGAGCCGGATCAATCCGGAACAGCAACGATCACCCTGACCGTCACCGACGGCGATGGCGGGACCGATTCGGTGTCCTTTGACGTGACGGTTCAGGCCGTCAATGATGCTCCCGTGCAATCGGTTCCTGGGCCGCAGATGACGGACATGAACCGAGCCATCGTGTTCTCGTCCTCGCTCGGCAATCCGCTCTCGGTGACGGACGTGGATGCTTCCGCCGCGGATGTCCAAGTCTCGCTTTCTGTCAGCCACGGTACCATCACCCTGGCGACGACGAGTGGCTTAACGGTCGTGGGGGACGGTACCGCCGAGGCCACCATCACCGGTCCGCTCGTCTCCGTGAACGCTGCCTTGAACGGTCTGGCCTATGTCCCTGCAACGGGGTTCGCGGGCGCGGACGTACTGTGGCTGGTCACCAACGACCTGGGCCATACCGGCACCGGTGGGCCGCGCACGGACACGAGCAGTATCTCCATTACGATCCGGGAAACGGAGCCGCCGACCGCCGCGTTTGCCCCCGTGACGCCCGATCCGCGGAATCTGCCGCTGGCGCTGGTGACGGTCACGTTCAGCGAAAACGTCAGCGGCGTGGACGTTGTCGACTTCCAACTGCACCGAGATGGGAACCTCGTCAGCCTGGCTGGCTTGACGATGCAGGAATCGGGAACCGTCTACACCATCGACTTGTCCTCCGTGACGGCGATCGACGGAAACTATACATTCACGCTCGCCGCCGCGGGCTCGGGCATTCAAGACGTAGCGGGAAACCTGCTTGCAAACGATGTCAGCGTCGGCTGGGTCATGGATACCCAGCCTCCGATCACGACCATCGAGTTTCCAGCGGCGGATGGCGCCTACAATGCAACGGGGTGGACCGATGCAATTACGGGCACGGCTGCCGACAGCGGCCCGGCTGGGTTGCAGCAGGTGGACGTCAGCTTGCAGCGATTGACGGACGGCCAGTATTGGGGCGGCTCGGCCTTCGATCAGGCCAGCGAGTTCTACATCGCGGCCAGCGGGACCAGCGCGTGGAGCCTGGGGTTCCCGGACAGCCATCTGGCGGATGGCGCGAGCTATCTTGTGCGTGCGAGAGCTACCGACGCCGCCGGGAACACGGCGGTCGGATCCAGCGCCGTGTTCACCTATGACACCACGCCTCCCCTGGTGACGGTCCAATCGCTGACGACCGGCGACACCATGCCCCGCCTTACCGGGACGGTGAGCGACGGGACGTTGCAGGTGGCCGTCAACGGCAAGACGTACACGGCCGGCGACGGCAATCTCGCCGTTGACGGCTCGAACTGGACGCTGCAGATTCCAGCGGCCGACACACTCGCGCCGGGTACTTACGACGTAGCTGCGTCGGCGACCGACGCGGCAGGCAATACGGGCGTGGACGGGACGACGGATGAATTGGTCGTTCTGAGCCAAGCGGATACCCTGATGGTCACCAGCTTGACGCCCACCAGCACCGGCTTTGTGGTCCAGTTCAATGGCGAGTTGATGCCCGAAGTGCTGAACCTGTATGACCAGGGAAATCTGTTCGGGCTGGCGGATGTCACCTTGGCCGGCACCAACACGGGGCCGGTGCGAGGTTCGTTGGTCCTGTCGTCAGATCTGCGGCGAATGACGTTCCTGCAGACGGCCGGCATTCTCGCGCCGGACACTTATACGGTGACGTTGCGCAGCGACTCCAATGCGATTCAGGACGCCGCAGGCGAGCTGCTGGACGGCGACGGGGATGGAACGGCCGGAGGGGATTACGTGACTACGTTCATCATCGCGGCGCCGCCGGCCAATGCGATCACGGTCAGTTTGCCGAATGTCACACGCGGTTATGGCCAACCGGTGAATCTGCCCGCGGACGTGCTGACCGCCGGCCTGCCGTTGCAGCTGAGCGATGGGTTCGGGCTGTCCGGACTGGACCTGCAATTCCGTTTTGATCCCCGCCTGTTGGACATCACGGGGTTCACATTGGCCAGCGGGGTGGCGGATCGCGGGGGCGTGGCCCAGCTGACGTTCCCGTCGGCGGGCCTTGTCAAGTTGACGGTGGACACGACGGGCAGCCTGGGAGCCGCTCCCGGTCTGCTGGTGCTTGGTTCGTTCACCGCCCAAGTGCCTGACAGTGCGGACTACGCAGCACAACACGTCCTGGACATTTTTGATCTTCATGTTTACGACAACGGCCCTCGCGTGCTCGAAGTACCGTCCATCGACGACGACGCGATTCACATCGCGGCGTTTTTTGGTGACGCGAATGGCGATGGCAGCTACAACTCGCCGGACGCGACCTTGACGCGGCGGATTATCGGACAGTTGAATACCGGGCTCGCAGCGTACAAGATGGCCGATCCACGTTTGATCGTGGACATCACAGGCGACGGCAGCATCCAGTCCAGCGACACGACGAGTATCCGCCGGGTGATCGGGCTGATCCCCGTGCCCAATATCCCGCCGCTGCCGACCGGGCCGACCAATCGAATCAACGCGCAGACCGCGGGGGACGTTCCGGCTTCGTGGGGGTATTCCTATGATGTGAACAATGACCAAGCCTGTACGGCCCTGGATGCCTTGCTGCTGGTCAATTCCTTGGATGCACAGACAGAGGTGGTCGTCGGGCTGAAGTTACAAGAGGACTTCGGCAAAGAGCCGTCGGAAGATGCGCGGGACGAGCTGTTCGAGGAGCTGGAGTCCGAGTTGTCAGTGCTGGAGAGCGTGCTTGGCGATCTGGCGGACGACATCGCTGCCGCTTGGCAGTAGGCGGTAGTTCGCGAGGAACAAGCCCCGTGCCGCATCACCGCGCTGACGCGTGGGGGCTTTCCTCCGCTCGCCCTCCCTCACTTGTCGGCGTTCGACGACTCGAACTGTTGGCCAACTTCTCTTCATCCGCGTTGCTCCGCGCCCATTGAGTGTGCAACGGCGACTTCCAGGAACGCTCATCGAGCCGCAAGCTGCATTGGCGGGCCGAGTGCGTAATTTTCTATTTCTTGGGGGGGAGCTATTGACATGAGAATGGCCAGTCTTAAAAAGAGGTCAAGATTCACGCTTGTCCCGTGCTGAAGCACCGGCAAGGTCGCAGCCTTTTTCAGTTGTGCCGCCGTGTTGCCCCCCCGACAAACGCGAGTTGGAGGATACCGTGAACGCCACATTGGACATCGCGTCCAGGCCGTCCCAGGCAAATGATTCGGAGGTGCGAGGCGCGGCTGACTGCGTCGCCTGCATACATCTCTGCGTTGAGTGCCGTTCCGACCGTTCGCGAAGGTCAGATGCGTGAAAGGCCGCGCTGCGGTTGAGTAACTCGAAGACTGCAGGACCGCGCCGAAGGAAACGCCGAAACAAACTCGGGACAGCGTCCACCGGCCGGTATGGTTTTTTTGACGTCTGCAGGCGTCAGGCTGATCGCGGACTACTTTTCTTCTTTGGTGGCGGCTTCCATTTGGAGGAGTACCAGTCATGGCCGGGATTCGGGACGGGCGATGGCGTGAGGGGGAACGAGGCGAGGTTCGGCGGAAGAACGCGAGGCGTTTCCGTCAGTTGTCTATCGAGACGCTGGAAGACCGGAGGGTCCTGTCTTCGAAGGTGTTCGGACCGCAGTTGCTAGGCATCGAACGGTCGCTCCAAAGCCAAGCCTGCGATGTACTGGCACGATCAGTCTTCGAGGCGGTCGGCTACGTCGCGTCGGTTTCGCTTGGTGAACCGGACGCACGCGGGTACTATCAAGCCGGGATCGGCCCCGCGCCGGAGGCGGCTCCCCAGCGGCACACCGCGAATCGAAACGCAGCGGACACGACCAATACGGACACGCTGTGGCCCGGGGCAGACCTGAACTTGAACTTGACCGGCGCCGGTTACGCGGTGGGCGTTTGGGACGCCGGCTCGGTTCTTGCCAGTCATCAGGAGTTCGGCAGCCGGGTGACGTTGATGGACCCGGGTACGGCGGCTGACGATCATGCCACGCATGTCGCCGGGACGATCGCCGCACAGGGCGTCGATTCCCGGGCACGTGGGATGGCCCCCTCCGCCGCGCTGTGGTCGTATGACTGGGACGACGACGTGGCCGAACTGCAGACGGCGGCTGGCAACTTGGTGGTCGCTAACCACAGCTACGCTTTTACGCGCGGCTGGACGCTCGAAGAAGCGGACGGCCCCAATGGACTGAAGCAATACGGCGTCTGGTACGGAACCCGCGACGCGGGCGTCGAGGATTCGGGTTTTGGCAAATACAGCGTTCGGTCGGCAGATCTGGATGCGGTGTTGTGGAGCCGGCCCGACGTGTTGAGCGTTTGGGCGGCGGGCAATGAGCGAGGCGAAGATTGGGCGGCCTTGGATCCGTACTACCGGACATATCTGACCGACAACGGTTGGACCTGGGTGCCGGTAGATGATGCGACATACCCGGCGCCATCTGCCGACGGCAGCCACGGAGGGGGCTACGATACGCTTCCCCAGCAGCAGACCGCCAAGAACAGCCTGGTGGTGGGGGCCGTGACGGATATCACGAAAGAGGGCTACACGGCGGCAGACATCGTGATGACGTCGTTCTCCAGTTGGGGGCCCACCGACGATGGACGGATCAAGCCCGACGTGGTCGGGAACGGGTTTCGAGTGCATTCGACCCTGGCCAGCGGCGATGCGGCTTACGACGGCGATCCGGGTATGTTAAGCGACAGCAATGATTGGAACGGTACGTCCATGGCCGCGCCCAATGTGTCCGGCACGGCGACGCTGCTGATCGAACGTTACGAGCAGTTGTTCGGCACACGGCCCCGCAGCGCGACGACGAAGGGCGTGCTGATCCACACGGCGAGCGAGGCGGGTAATGTCGGGCCGGACTACAGTTACGGCTGGGGGCTCGTCAATGCTCAGGCGGCGGCTCAGTTGCTGTCCGGCGCGGCCCGTTACGACGGAGGCTATCTAGCCGAGGCTTCCTACAGCGGCCAGGAGGCCACATGGCAATTCGTCGCCACCGCCGGACAGCCGCTCAAGGCCACGATCGTTTGGACCGATCCGGCCGGCGCCCCGCAAGCCGCCGGGCTGGATGTTCCGACGTCCGTCCTGGTCAACGACCTGGATTTGTGGGTCACGGGGCCGGGGGGCACGTACCACCCGTGGACGCTGGACCCGCAGCACCCCGGCCAGGCTGCCGTGCGTCCCGTCAAGAACTCGCTGGACCCGGCGGCGCAGAATCATCTGGATAATGTGGAACAGGTGCTGATCGACGCACCGTGGTCCGGCACCTATACCATTCATGTCGGCCACAGCGGGGCGACGTTCCAGCAGGATTATTCCCTGCTGGTCAGCGGCGGGGAACTGGTGAGCATCGATCTGGCCGGGATGCAGCAGCGGCTTGCCCCGCACATCGCCTCGGGACAAGTCGCCGGGGTTACCGTGGTGACGCACGGGTTTCAGATCACCAACGGCGGCGGCGATTCGCTGTTGAGTCTGGCGCAAGCGGTGCGCGACCGGGCGGACGCCGCGTTGGGCGGCGGCGGGGAAGCCGCAGTGGGAGACGCCGCCGACGCCTGGCTGCTGGACTATGACGTGTTCGGCGAGGGCGGATCGAGCGGGTTTGACGCCAGCCAGAGCATCTTTGCAGGCACTCCGACCGAGGTGGTGGTGGCCTTTGACTGGGCATCGGAGTCCAACGAGCTGTCGGCTGGCTGGGCCGAGGCGGCGGGCGACGCGCTGTTCGGCGTCCTGGTCGGACTGGGTCTGGTCTCGCCCGCCGTCGGCGCGGCGAACCCCGCGCTGCATTTCATCGCTCACAGTTTCGGCACGGCGGTCACCAGCGAGGCGATCGAGCGTTTGGCCCGATTCGACGTCACCGTGGACCACGTGACCTACCTGGATCCGCACGACTTCGATCAAGGCATCCTGCCAGTCGACGGTTTTCAACAGTTGTTTACCTTGGGCCAACCTGCAGGCTACGGAGCGACGGTTTGGAATAACGTCACGTTTGCGGACACGTACTACCAGACGGAATCGGCGCCGGACGGGCGTCCGATCCCGGGCGCGTACAACCAATTGGTGAATGACGAACCGGGGGTGACGGTGCCGACGTCGCATTCGGATGTCTGGAACACGTTCTACCGGGCGACGGTCGCCGGTGCGGCAGCGACGACGGGGTACGCGTTCAGTCGCATCTCAGGCGGCCAGTCACTGCGTCCCGCGCCGCGGTTCGCGTCTGCCGCGGGGGCTCCGCAAGACCACGAGCACAGCGCCGTCAATCCGGTGCAGATCGCGGCCGGGTTCCGCGCCGGGCCCCAGTGGGATCCCCTGCAGATCGCCAACGGCGATTTCCAGTACGGTCGATCCGGCTTCGAATTCCTGTATTTGCCGCTGCCGCAGACGGACAATCTCGTGCCGGGCTGGTCGGATCATGGGGGTGGCGGCCGGGGACGTGTCGAAACGGACGGTGCCGATTCGTTTCTGGTGCTGGACGGCAACGGCCCCAGCCGCGCGCATAACTGGATGTACGTTCCCGGCGACGCCGCAGGACTGCGTTTCGACTGGCGGCGAATTGCCGCCAGTGCGGACGGAGACCGTTTGCGAATCCGCTGCGGTCAGCAGGTCCTGGCCGAGTTTGCCTTGAACGCGACGGACGCCGGTTGGCAGCGGGAAGAGGTCGTCGCCCTTCCCGGAAGTTTGCGGGATCGCGTGCAGACGCTGACGTTCGAGATCGTCGGCGGCGGAGCCGTCGATTCGGCGGTCCGTATCGACAACGTAGGTTTTGTCCGCGGGCTTCAGACGGGCGACGTAGCGTTCGTGGATCTGCACACCCTCCATCCTCAGGCAACGGGGTTTCAGCTAAATCAGGTTCAGTTGATCGACACCTCGGGCAACGCCTCGAGCGTCACCGTCGACGCGCAGAATCCCCGCGGCGACTGGAAGCTGTTGGACAGCAATGGCCGCGTGGTGGGGTATCTGTTGTTCTCGCATCGTTTTCTTGCGGCGGAAACGGCGTTCGGCAGCAGTGGCCAGCTGTATTTCGCGCCGGGGACGGGCGAGGGCATCGCCACCGACCAATGGCCAGCGGCTGGATTTCAGGGTGTCGTCCGCTTGCGTTACACCACCACGGCGGCAGGGACCAGCGGACCAGCACAGACCTCGCGGCAACTGGACCTGCGGGTATTTCCGGGACATTCTTCGCAAGGCAGTTTGGCGGTGACGACCGACAGCTCGTTCCGGAACCGGATCGCTGTTCAGCAACGGTTGAACTATTTGGACGTGACCGACTATCAGGATCAGCCTTTGGTCGTCGACGGCATCATCGGACCGCGGACCGAGTCGGCGATTCGCAAGTTCAAAGCCCAGGCCACGACGCCGCCGGGCGATCCCGTGGCGCAGACGGCGGAACTCGATCCGGCGAGCGTCTGGCGGCTGAATGCGGCGGGCAACAGTCTGCCGGCCTCCGGCAGCGCGGCCCTGGCCGAGGGGCTGAAACAACTCGGCGCGCAACTCGCCCCGCTGGGCACGCTGGGCGCATTCGCCGCTCCGCTACCGCTGGTCGGGAGCACGGACGGCGGCTCCTTGGCCGATGTCGCGGGTGGACAGATCACTCTCGGCACGGCGCTGAAGCTGGACGAACAACTGCAAGCCGGCTTGTTCCAGCCGCTGGCCGAGTACTTGGCAGATGACGAAACGCCGACGGCCGATGAGTTGGCGGATTTCCTCGCGGCGCGAGGAATCGCGGGGATCAGCCAATTCGTCTCGTACATCAACGACGCGGCTTACCCGAATCAATACCGCTTCGACTTGCAGTACCGGCCGCCGGTGGCAAGCACCACGCGGGCGGTCAATTTGGGCGCGGATGCGGCGGCGCAGGGAATGCAGTTGCTCGCCACGGTCCCCGTCGACGTGCTGGCCGGTCTGACGTTGCAGATGTCTTTCGGTCTGGACCTGACGCCCGGCCTGAGTCCAGCGGAATCGTTCTTTGTGGAGATCGGCCAGTTGACGGCTTCTGCGACCGTGTCGGCCAACGTCGACACCACGCTGCAGATTGGTTTCGTGACGGCGAATGTCACCGGAGGCGCGGTCAGCTTGACCGCCAATTTGTCGGCGACGGTCAGCGATCCCACTCCGGCCGACGGCCGTCTGACGCTGCAGGATTTGATGAGTCAGCCGCTGGGCAACGTGTTTGCGTTTACGCCCGGCGGTTCGGCGACGGCGAACCTGCCGTTGCGGGTCCGGTTCGGCAGTTTCGATTCGGCGGCGGCCTTTCCCGGAGCCGCGCTGACGATCGCAACGGGCGACGTGTTTGGCGGCAGCTTGGCCGTCGACTTCAACGCGGCCTCGTTGAGCCTGGGGCTGGACGTCTTGGGCAAGTTGAACGGCACAGACGTCGTGGGCGCGCTGGGGCAGATCGGCACGTTCTTGGACGGCTTTCGCGAACCGTTCGACGGATTCCTGGCCGGTTTGGACTGGAACACGTCCCTGCCGCTGGTCCGCGATCTGAAGCTGGCGGATGCCTTGCGGTTCAAAGAGGCCTGGGAAGGCAAAGTGACGGGCCTGTTGCAGCCGGATGCCGAGGGCCGGACCACAGCCACCGTCTTGGACTTGTTGGGACGCTTGGGCGACACGCTGACCGATGTGAACTATGTTCCCGGCAGCGGGGGCGCGGCGGGGGTGTTGACGTTGGACGTCAATCTGCAGCACGTCCTGGCCGCTCAACAAGTCGGGTTTGGACTCGACACCAGCTTGGGTGGGCTCGTTAACGTCTCCAGTTCGGGCAACTTGCAGATGCAGGTGGAGCTGGGAACCCAGTTTACGATCGGCATCGATCTGAATCCGGTAGGCAACGGGTTTGTTATTCAGGAAGGGCAGCTCCTGTCGAGCCTGAACGGCGGGCTCGGGGTGGCGGTCAAGGTGGGCGTTACGGGGCAGGCGGCACCGGTGGCGCTGCAATTGGCGACCGACGCCGAGTTCCGCGTCGAGCTGACCACGGCCGCAGGCTCGACGGTCCGGACGGTCACCGTGCGGGCGGCGGATACCGCCGGGAACGCGAGCTTGGCGGACCTGGCCGCCGACGTTACGCGGGGCCTGCGAACCGCCTTTACAGGGACTCCCTTCGAGACTTCGCTGGTGGCCCAAGTATCCGGCGATCGGCTGGTGTTGATCGTCAAACCGCCGCAGATCGATCCCCGGCAAGACCTGGTCACCCAGATTCAAAACCAGCAGATCCTGGCGTTGCGGCTGGTAGATGCGGCGGCTCCGCTGGGATTCGCCGCAGGGCAAACCGACGACTTGGCCGATCTGCGCGTGACGCTCAGCGACGGCACGGTGTTTGACGTGCAGGTACACGGATTGGGTACGGTCGGCGAGTTGTTGAACGCGTTTGGCGCCGCGGCTGCCGGGGCGCAGGCGGCCGGAAAGTTCACGATCCGTACCGACGGGGACCGGTTGGTTGCGGAGGATACCAGCGGCGGCGTGGCGGGCGCCTTTTCGATCCGCGCCGTCAACGGTTCGATGACCGGCATCGCCGGCCGCGGACTGGGGATCTTCGGCGCGGACGAGACGGCGGACGCGGCGGGCCGCAGACAGGTGGTCGGATCGCCGTTGCACGGCGACGCCCTGGCGAACCATGTGTTTCTTGTCGACTCGGGCAGCCAACCGCTGCTGCAAGGCCGGATCGCGTTGTCCGGGACCGAGTTGCAGGCTGCGGCCCAGTTGGGTCTGGCGGACCTGCAGATCATCAGCGGCGCCGGCGGCGCGTCTGCCCGGGTGAGCGTGCGGTTGACGGACCCGGACACCCAACCCGGCACGGCCGGCCGGATCACGCTGGCCGAGTTGTTCGGGAATCTGGCACCGGCGGATGTCGGTCGGCTGGTGGCCGCTCCGCAGTTGGACGGATCCGCGAATCTGGTTTTGCCGGTCCAAGCCAGTTTGCTGGGGGAGCCGCTGAGCGGATCTCCGCAGATTTCGGTTTCCTGGAGTGATATCGCACGGCCGGAGACGTTGTCCGTATCGTTCAACGGAGACCTGGCGGATCTGGGACGCTTTGAGAACGTGACGCAGGCGGCGATCGGCGCCGCGCTGGCCGAAGTCGACCGCTTCCTCGCTGCGCTGGCCGGCAAGTCCGTGCTGAAAGAGAAGATCCCGGTGCTGAACAAGAGCCTGGGCGAATTGCTTGGCCTGACCGGCAGCTGGACGAAGGTGCTCGGCGAGTTTGCCAAGGATCCAGCCAAGTCGTTGCGTGAATTGGAGGAGCAACTCGAGTCGGCGCTGGAACGGGCCTTGGGGTTCGACGAAACGCTGGGAACAGACGGAGCCCGGGTCGAGGTGTCCTTTGACCGTTCGGTGGCGGGTCAACCGGCGCTGAAAATCGAGTTGCTGTTGGAGACAGACTATCAAGGCCGGCACACCGTGGACCTGGAGTTGCCGGGATTCGGGCGGTTGCTGGACGCCGGTGCCAAGGGCGTTTTCGAGGTTCAGGCCGGGGCGGTGTTGGCGGTCGATTTGGGGATCGACTTGAGGAATCCGGCTGCTCCGCGGCCGTTCCTGTACGATACCACCCAGGCCAACTTGACCGCCTCGATCAACGCTTCCGATCTGGCGTTCTCGGCGGCGGTCGGTCCGTTGGGATTGTTTGTGGGCAGTGCCGCCCAGCCGGGCGTGGTCCTTTTGGACATCGACGGCGGCGGGCCGCAGACCGCGCCCGCCGGGATCCGGTTGGGGCTGAACGATGCCGATGGCGACGGCCGGCACTACTTGACCGATCCGATCGTCGGCGACGTCACGGCGTCGATCAACGGCCTGTTCCACGCGGACCTGCCGGTGTTCTTCCCGACCGAAACGATGCCGCTGGATCCCGCCCAACCGAGTCTGGTGATCCAAGCTGATTTGACGGACATCGCGGGAACGACCTCGCTGACGGTGCCGGACTTGGGCAACGCGATCGAGAACCTGAGCGATTTCGCCTCGAATCTGTCGGTTCTGTCCGACGGCTGGTCCGGGTTCTTTCTGTTGTTGGAACAGGTTCTGGACGGCCAGGTGTTCGGGGCCAAACTGCCGCTGATCGGCGACCAGTTGAAGGATGCCGCCCGGTTTATCGGCGACCTCCGCCGCAAGGTGGTGGACAACCTGGAGATGGCCGGCGGCAAGTCCGTGGCCTTTGTTCAGCAACGCCTGTTTGAAGCCCTGGGGCCCGGCGGGCTGAACTGGTTGGTCGACGTGACGCCGGGCAACGGCGCCGGCAGTCCCACGCGGCATGACGTGCAGGTGTGGGTGGACGGGGTGCATGTTCCCGATCCGGTCGCCGCGCCGCCGAGTTTGGACACGGCGGAGGTCGAGTTCCGCGTCCAGCTGCAGCAGACGGCGCGGGTGGTTGATGTGCCCATCGGTTTCGACATCGGTTTGGCGGGGCTGGGGCTGGAAGTCAACGGGGCCGTGCAATTGGAGGTCGGGTTCGATTGGGACCTGCGGTTCGGCGTCAGCAAGAGCGCGGGCGTGTACCTGGGCACGGGGGCGGCCGACGAACTGACGGTACAGGTCGCGGCCACGTTGCCCGGTTTGCGCGCCACGGGCCGCTTGGGCTTCCTGCAATTGGACGTCGTGGACTTGGTGACGACGGACAAGGACGGGGATGGTCGGCCGGACGGCAGCTGGCTGGGCGGCCAGTTCCGCATCGATCTCGTAGATCCCAACCACGACCACAAATTGACGCTGGCTGAACTGTCGGGTGCCTCGTTCGGCCAGGTTGTCAGCGCCGGGTTCAGCGGCCGGGCGGACGTGGACTTGGATTTCGTCGTCGGTTTCGGCAACGCGAATTTCCCTTCGTTCAAGACACAATTCTCGCTGGATTGGGATCTGTTCAACGCGGACACGAGCGATGCCGCGGGCGAGTTCGGCGGCGTCTTCAACGTGCCGGAGGTGAGTTTCACCAATTTCCGCATCAATCCGGGGCAGGTGATTCAACGCTTCGCCGGGCCCGTGCTGGACACGATCAACGGGATCATCGAGCCCCTGCGGCCGGTTCTGGATGTGATCACCGCACCGTTGCCGCTCATTTCCGACTTGGCGGGCAGTCCCGTGACGCTGCTGGACGTGGCAGAGTTCTTCGGCTATCTGTCACCGGCCACGCGGGATTTCATCGAAGCGGCGGCGGTGATCGTAGATTTGGCCGAGGCGGCCGGTTCGACCGGCGGGGGCGACATCGTGTTGTCCGGCTTCTCGATCGACAACATCGACCTTCGGAGCCAGTCGCTGGCCGAAGAGACGATACCGGACACCGGCGCTGCGCCGATCGACGGGCCGGCGGGCGAGTTCCTCGACAAGGCAAAGAACTTGGCCAGCGGCAACGGCGAAGGCTTGCGGTTCCCGGTGCTGGAGAAGCCCAGCACGTTATTCAATTTGGTCCTCGGCCGCGACATCCCGCTGGTCACCTATGACATGCCGGAGCTGATGGTCGATGCGCGGTATCACCAGGCATTTCCCATTTTCCCGCCCTTCTTGACGGTGATTCTGGACGGCCGGATCGGCGTTCGGGCGGATTTCGCCTTCGGGTTCGACACCTCCGGGTTGCGGCAAGCCTACGAGTCGGGCAATCCGGCCGACGTGTTCAACGGCTTTTACGTGAGCGACACGGAAAATGCCGACGGCACCGGGCGGGACGTGCCCGAGTTGGAACTGTTCGGCAGCTTTACGGCCGCTGCGGTCGCCGGCATCGAACTCGATATCGGCGTGGCCCGGATCAGCGCCTACGCGGGCGCCGAGGGCGGCTTGTTCGCCACGATCGGTTTCAACTTGTACGATCCGAATCACGACGGTAAAGTCCATATCAACGAGTTGGGCAAGTCGTGCCTGTTCGAGACGGAAGGGTCGTTGGACGCGGCCCTGACGGCGGTCATCAAGATCGAGGTGGAGATCGACCTGGGGTTGTTCGATATCACGATCACGATTATCAACGAGCGGTTCGAGTTGTTCTCGATCACCCTGCTGGACTTTTCGACCTCCTGTCGTCCGGGACCGGCCCCGGACATCAACCCGCCCCCGCTGGCCCACATGCAGGGCAGCACCCTGGTGCTCAACACCAGCGACCGGGATGACAACTTCCAGGTCTTGCCCGGCGCGCAAGCCAACGAGATCTGGGTCCAATCCGGGGCGCGGCGGCAGCGGTTCAACAACGTGGCCGCGATCCGCGGACTAGGCGGGCTCGGGAACGATGTGCTCGCGGTGGATCGTGCGGTGACCTTGCCGGTGCATCTGGAGGGCGGCCCGGGCAACGACCGGCTGACCGCCGGCGGCGGACCCGCGGTGTTGATCGGAGACGCCGGCGACGACGTCCTGACGGGCGGTCCTGCTGCGGACGTGTTGCGGGGCGGCCCGGGCAACGACCGTTTGTTCGGCGGCGCGGGCAACGATCTCCTGGACGGCGGCGCGGGGGATGACCTGCTGGACGGCGGCCTGGACGACGACGTGCTGTGGGGCGGTCCCGGGGCAGACGTGTTGCGCGGAGGTGACGGGCGCGACGTACTGCACGGCGGCGGCGGTGCGGACCGTCTGGAAGGCGGCCCCGGCAACGACGTGTTGTACGGGGACGAGGGTGATGATTACCTGGATGGCGGCCTCGGCAACGACACGATCTATGGCGGAGCGGGTTCCGACACGATCTACGGCGGGGGCGGTACCGACCAGCTGTACGGAGACGGCGGGCCCGGCTACGAGGTGGATGCGACCCTGGCCGGCGACGATGTGATCATCGCCGGAACGAGCACCTCCGGGGGCGACCTGGATTCAATTCACGAGATTCACGGCGGCCCGGGCAACGACCGGATTTACGGCGATTCCGGCCGGGATACGATCTATGCCGGCCCCGGCAACGACGTGATCTATGCGCTGGCCGGCAACGACTGGGTCGATGGCGGGTCTGGCGACGACGTGATCTACGGCGGCGGCGGCTCGGATTATCTGATCGGCGGCTGGGGCCGGGACACGATTTACGCGGGCCACGACCGCGCCGGCAGTCCCGGCGGCGCCGACGACGTGAATACGACTTACGGCGATGTGGAGGGCCCGGACCGCGACGACCCGGCGCAGATGCCCGGCGTGCCTTCCGATCACCGCGACAGAATCTACGGCGACCACGGCGACGACACCATTTACGCCGGTTTCGGCGACGATGTGGTGGTCGCGTTGGAGGGGTCAGACACGATCGAAGGCGGCTGGGGGGCCGACACGATCCATGCCGGCGTTCACGAGTTGGGGGGCGGCTCGGCCGACGATCGCAACGTCATCTACGGCGACGTCCGTGTCGAGGCCCCGTGGCCCGGCCGGGAAGAAGACCACCGGGACCGCGTCTACGGGGACATCGGGCCGGACAGGATCTACGTTGGGCTGGGTAGCGACGTGGTGTTCGCGCTGGGGGGCAACGACTGGATCGACGGCGGACCCGGTGACGACTATCTGGATGCCGGATCGGGAGACGACATCGTATATGCCGGAGCCGGACACGACACGGTCCTGGCCGGTGCGGGGAACGATCTGGTCTACGGTGGTTCGGGCAACGATGGGATCCGCGGCGACGCAGGCGACGACTTCCTGGTCGGCGGCACCGGCGATGACGAGATCGCCGGCGGCGACGGCAGCGATGTCATCTGGGGCGGGACGGAAGTCATCAGTTTCGAGAGCTTCCGCCGCGGGGTGACGACCGATTTCGCCTACCCCACCAACTTTCCCGGCGCCGCATGGAACGATCTCCGCGGCATGCCGCGGATCGTTCCCGTGGTGCTGGCCGGATTGTCGGTGGACGGACAAATCGACGACGGCAAGGACCGGTTGCGCGGCGACGACGGCAACGATTGGCTGTTCGGCGGCGGGGACGCGGACGATCTGGACGGCGGGGTGGGGATCGACTACGTGGACGGCGGCGCCGGCAACGATTCGGTCCGCGGCGGCGCGGGGGACGACGTGGTCCGCGGCGGCGCGGGGGACGACGTGCTGCGGGGCGGCGCGGGAATCGACCAATTGTTCGGCGACGGCGGTGTCGATTATCTGTTCGCCGATGCGGGCGTGGACGCCGACGGCCAGCACGTGCTGCAATTCCAGCGGCTGTTCGGCGGCGACGGGATCGACTACCTGTATGCCTACGCCCAGAGCACGTTGCTGGCCGACGTCGAAGTGGAAAAGAACTTGATTGGCGACGAGTTGCACGGCGGGGCGGGGGGCGATTGGCTGTACGGAAACATCCGCCGCGAAACCCTCTACGGCGACACGGGCAACGATACCATCCAAGGGGACGGCGTGATCGGCCCTGAGTATGCCGACAACGACAAGAAGGCCTTGATCGGGGGTGCGGACCTGATCTATGGCGGCAGCGGCGAAGATCGCTTGTACGGCGGCGGCGGCGACGACGAGATTTGGGGCGGAGCCGACTCGGATTGGCTCGAAGGCCAGAACGGCGTCGATCGGCTGTACGGCGGCGGCGGGATCGACATGCTGCTGCTGGATACCAGTGTTCTGTACGCCGGCCTCGAGCCGGGACAACAGGAGGTGCTCGACGGTCATGCCGGTAACATGATCTTCGGCGACACGCCCGATGACAACGCCACCGATATCCTGCTGATCGAAGGCACCGACCTGGATGATTTTCTCCAGCTCGGGCAGAATGCGGCCGGCCGGCTGCTGGTCGACTACAACGGCCGGCTGCTGACCGCCGTGTGGCGGAGCCCGCCCACGGCGGGGAAGCCGAACGGAATTCCGCTGATCGAACAGTTCCGCGTTTCGGGTTTGGGCGGCGACGACCAGATCCTGTTCGTGCTGCAAGCCGAAGCGGGGCTGTTGCCTCTGGACGTGTCGGACCTGATCGAGCGGAGCGATGACTTTGTGGCGGTCCTGGACGGCGGTCCGGGCAATGATGTGCTGCGCGGCACGCAGGCGCGGGACCGGATCGACGGGGGCTCGGGCAGCGACACGATCTACGGCATGGGCGGCGACGACCAGCTGTGGGGCGACGGCGGCCCGGGGATGGGCGACCGCGACCACGATTTGGACGTGATCTACGGCGGCCAGGGCCACGATGACCTGCTGGGTGGGCAAGGACGCAATCTGCTGTACGCCTGGTCCCAAGATCCCCATGCCGGCGGCCAGTTCGGTGTGTTCGTGGACCTCGCGGGCAGGCTGTACGATAACGACGGCGATCAGAACGACGACGGCTACCTGGACGTGGATCAACAGAACTCGCCTGTCGGCCCGTATCGTCTGGCCTACGTCGTGGAAGACACCGGCCTGAACCGCGTGCTGGGCGGTCCGAGCGGCGACGATCTGTACGGCGGCACGGGGCTGGATTTCCTGTACGGCAACGGCGCGCCGGGCGGCACGCCAGACCGGCTGTACGACCGGAACGGCGTCTTGTTTGAGGACCGCGACGGGGCGGTGGCCGGCGACGAGTGGAAGGAATATGCTCGCAGCACGGACAAGGTATGGTATTACGCGGGCACGAATCGCGACGATGTGATCACCGTGGATTACGTGACCGAGCCGGGCTTGTTACAGGGCCATCACCTGATCACGCGGCTGACCAACAACAACGGCAACTATACATTCGATGCCCAGGTGAGGCTGGCCTTCGACGCCCGCGACAAGAACGGGAACCTGATTTGGAGTCCGGACGACACCTTCTACGGGCTGGCGCTGACCGGCGGGGTGGTCCCGGCGCAGGGCCGGCTGAGCGGCGATGCCGAATTCGCCTTGTCCTTGGACGGCGGCCTCCTGGTGAGCGTGTTGGTGACCCAAGGGGACACGGCCGGCAATGAAACCGTCGGCGATCTGGTGGACGACATCAACCGGGCTTTGCAGGCCACGCCGCTGTACGTTCCGGCCACGAGCCAGTACCTGGTTTTGGCCCGGATCAACGGCGATGGGATCAGCTTGGTCCGCAGCGCCGCGACGGTCGGGGAGGGGGCTTCGCTGGTGGTCACCGCCGCCAACGAAATCGCGGCGGGCGAGTTGGGCTTGACGGCCGGCCAGACCGCGGCCGTCGGTTTCGTGGGCGCTCGCGGCGTGGCCAGTCTGCTGCCGCCCGAAGGCGTTTTCCTGGCGATTATCATCGACGCCCTGGACGGCAACGACCAGGTAACCGTCGGCCCGACGGTGATCAAGAGCGTCTGGACGGACGGAGGCCGCGGCAACGACCGGATCCAATACGTGTCGGGCAAGCCGATCTTGATGGACCAGACGGACCAGCGGGTCGGCGCTCAGATCGGCAACGGCGATCGGGTTCACGCCTACGATTTGGGCGCCCGTTTGGCGGCGGAGACGGGTCAGATTTCCGGCGCTCGCCTGGTCACCGGCCTGACGATCGACAGCCCGACGGACGAGGACTGGTACCGGTTCCAGTTCGGCGTTGCGCCGCAGTCGGGCGACGTGATTCAGGTCACCAGCATCTCGCCGCTGGACCGGCTGTCCCTGCAATTGGTGCGTCTGGACGGCGAGACGGAGGAAGTCATCGCGGACAGCAGCAACGGCATCCTCGAGCTGAAACCGACCCCCGGCTATGCCACCCCGCTGGCGGCCGACGAGACGTATTACCTGCAGGTCCGCACGGACCGCATTCCCACGGTGTACGAGATCGAGTTCCGCGTCGGCGGTTCCGCCGGGAACAACACCAGTCCGGCCACTGCCCGGCAACTGGACGACGAGGACGACCTGGCCGCCTACGCGTCGATCGCCGGCCGGCCGTTGCGGTCCCTGAACGACCAGAGTTGGTTCCGGTTCACGTTGACCGAGCCGGGACGGCCGGGCGACCAGATCGGACTGAACGTGTTTGATGCGGCCGGAACGATCACGCTGGCGCTGGTCGGCGATACGAGCGGCCGGGTATTGGATGCGGCGAGCACTGCGAGCACGTCGGACCCGGCGGCGGTCAGCTTGGCGGGGTTGCCCGCCGGCACGTACTGGCTGCAAGTCGCCGGCCGCGGTCCGGCCCAATACGAGTTGACGCCGCGGATCGGGCGTCCCAGCCCGGCGAACCCCGAGTTGTTGGTTTACGGCGGCCAGTCGCGCGACCTGTCGTCCCGGCAGGTGACGTATCTGGGCGATCCGGTGCTGGATCCGTCCAGCCCGTCGTACCGCGTCCGCAAAGACATCTTGCTGGGCGGCGAGGGCAACGACTGGCTGATGGGCGGTCCGGGCGAGGACTGGATTTTCGGAGGCCCGGGCAACGACGTGCTGTGCGGCGGCTTCGACCGCCAGGCCGGCGACTTGATCTGGGGCGGTCCCGGGGATGACATCTTCCAGGTGGTCACGGACCGTCTGCCGGCCACCAGAGCGGCGCAGCGGCGCGTGGGCAGCGAGGCGGACGAGACCTACGTGCCGACGTTCAGCGACCGGTTTGACGGCCAGGACGGCAACGACCAGGTGTTGTACCTGGGCGGCGATCTGGACGCCAACGGCCGGGTGGTTCCGGACCACGTGGCGATCCGCTGGAACACGATCCTGCACCGCTATGAAGTCACCACCCGCGTTTGGAACTTTGTGAACCAGGAGTGGGCCGTCGAGGCGCTGGACGCGCCGGCGGAGGTCTTCGGCGAGCCATTGCTGGATGACGAGGAGTCCGGCCGGCTGCGGGGCGACGCGGCGTTTACCGTGATCGTCAACGGGGGCATTCCGGTTCCGGTCACGATCTCGCAAGAGACGACTCGACTCAACTCGGAATGGGACCATCTGGTGTTCCAAATCAACGAAGTGTTCCGGGCTGTGAACCTGCGCGGTCAAGTCGTGGCCGGCTTGCGGGACGGCCGGCTGACGCTGACGACCGTGGCCGCCGGTCCGACCGAGACGCTCCAGGTCATCGAACCGAATCCGGAAGCCAGAGCTCGGCTGGGGCTGCGCGACATGTCCGATTCCGACCCGGCGTCGGGGCAGACCGACGCTTTCGCCCCGCAGCAACACTATGCCTTTTACACCGCGTTCAACACCGAACAGACGGTGATCGACACGCAGCGCGGCGACGACGAAGTGCATGCGGATCCGGGATACCTGATCCGTGGCAGCGAGTGGGGGATCGATCCCGAGGACCGGCCGCAGCAGCCCGTTGGTAGTGTCGGCTTCAGCCGGTCCTCGTCGCTGGTCGACCTGGTCATTCGCGGCGGCGAAGGAAACGACCGGCTGTTCGGCGGAGCGGGGAACGACGTGATTGACGGAGGTCCCGGTGCGGATGTGATCCGGGGCGGCGGCGGCAACGACCGGATCGACGGCGGCGCCGGCAACGACTGGTTGGCGGGCGGACCGGACCAGATTCCTCCGGACCGCTACGAATTGGCCGCCGGTCAGGCCAACGACACGGTGGCGTATGCGGGGCTGCTCCGGGAAGATTTCACGCCCCTGCGACTGTCTTCGGAAACGGATGCGCCCCAGGACGTCACGGTCGAGGATCTGAATTTCCATTACGGTGATCGGGGCGACTGGTACATCCTGCCCGCGCCCGAGGCGCTGCAGCAGTTTGGCACCGCGCGGGCGGCGCAGCTGGTCCGGGAGATGATCGGTGTGAAGTTCCTGGACCCGGAAATGGCCATCCCGGCGTCGCCCGTGCGCGAGCGGCTGGCGTTGTACGGCTACGATCACGCCCTCGGGGACCCGGGCCGGATGCTGTTCCTGTTCGCCGGGATGGATACGGATGGCGGCCCGGGGCTGTCGGTGGTGCCCGTGGAACAGTTTGCCGGCGTGCCAGAGTATTATCTGATCCACGTCATCAACGTCAACGATTTGGCTCTGATCGGCTCAACCCGGGTCACCAACCCGGAGTTCAAACGCGGGATGTCTACCTATCTGGAGGCCAAAGATATCACCTTGACGTTGGCTTATCTGGATCCGGCTGATGGCCAAGCGAAGTCGGCGTCGGGCACGTTCACCGTATCCGGTTCTGCGGGTCGGACGCTGGACGGATTGGTGACGGCTCTGCAGACGGCGCTGGGTGGCACGGCTTTGAACGGCAAGGTCTGGGTGGGAAAGCTCGGCACGCAGGACCAGCGGATCGGCTTCTGGGCGACCCAGGCGGGCGCCACGTCGCTGACCGTCAGTTTTCCCGCGACGTTGACCGGAGGCCAAGCCAACCCGGCGGCCGTGGACCTGCATTTCGTCAGCGGGCAGAAGGTCGATCTGGATCACCCCGAATCGAACGCTCCGCCCGAGGCGTTGGGCGCGTACGAGTTGAAGTTCCAAGCGGACACGGCCGGCGCGGCGGGGATCGGTTCCACGATCGGAATCGCCGCAACAAGCGCCGCCGTGCAACTCGAAGGCGGGTTGCAGGACCGCCCGGTCATGATCCCGCTGGGCGATTTGAACGGGGACGGGTACGCGGACTTCATCGGCACCGTCCAGGACAACGGCAGCCAGACCCGCGCTCGGATTTACTTCGGCGGGCCGGATCTGGACGCGACGACGCTGGAACGTCACCCGTTTGTGCTTCAGCTTCCGGCGCCGGTTCTGACGGCCGGCCCCGGCGGTGCGCGAACGGAGTTCGCCGTCGGCGATTTCAACGGCGACGGCTTGGCGGACATCGCCGTGGGCGTTTCGGGGACGACGGTTCCGGGCGTGTACCTGGTCCTCGGCCGCCGCGACGCCTTTGGATTGCTGGCGGCGCGGGCCTTGCCGCCGAGCGAAGCGATCGCTGCCGCCACGTTCCAATTGCAGATCGACGGCAGCGGCACGTGGACGGACGTGGAATTGGCGGACGGCACAGGCGAGAACTTGGTGGCCGATCTGAACGCCGCCTTGGCCGCGGCCGGCTTGGCCGATCGCGTGGCGGCAGATGCTCCGGCCGACTCGGGCGGCCGCGTCCATCTGCAACTGCTGCGAGGGCACTCGCTGCAGATCGCGTTCGCCGACCCGCACAGCAACCCATTGGCCACTGTTCTGGGCTTTGTCGAGGGCCAGAAGAACGCGTGGGCGGGCGGCCCGGACAATCCCTGGATCGTCTGCGACCCGGCCCATCCCGCCGATCCAAACCGCAGCCGGTACGACGTGCGGATCGAGGGCAGCGGCACGACGGTGAGCGTCGCCAACGCCGGGAACACGGACGGAGACATCAATCCGGCGACCGGCCAGCCGATCGACGACCTGCTGATCGGCGATCCCACGGCGGACGCATCCACCGGCAAAGTCTACCTGTTCGACGGTCAGGCTTCGTGGCAACCTGCCGGGATCCTGTTGGAGGCCGACTTTGCCGACTCGCGCGGGGTGGCCTTCGACGAATTCTTCGAACTGCAAAACGACGCCTTTACCGGGACCGTCACGGCGGTGACCGTCGATCCCGAGTACGGCGGCTACCTGCTCGCGGCCCCCGGACATGGGCTGACGACCGGCGAGCGGGTCACCATCGCGGGCGTGACGGACATCGCTCCGGAGATGGCCTGGGAGATTGAGGTTCGCGGAGCGGACCAGTTCGCTTTGCTGAACAGTTTTGCCGCCGACGAAATCCCGGTCAGCGAAGCGTCCTGGACCCTGGTAGCGTCGCCGGGGCTATGGCATCTATCGACCGGCCGCACCGCCGAGACCGACAGCGGCAGCCTGTACTTCGGCCACGGCGAAACGGTGGCTGGGGGCGGCACTTACGACACGGGCCAGCACGTGGCAGGCCGCGTCCTGTCGCCCCTGCTCGACTTGGCGTCGATTCCCGAGTCGCGGACCGTGGAATTGACCGTTCGGCATCTGCTCAGTACCGAGATTCCCAACACGGACCACGACCGGGCATTGTTGCGGGCCCGCAAGGATGCGGGCAATTTCGAGACCATCGCCGCGGTGGCGCCGATCGGTGCGGCGATCGCGGGGGCGACGAATGCCAACCCGATCGTGGTGACATCGGCCGGACACGGCTTGGCGACCGGCCAGCGAGTTCGCATCGACGGCGTCTGGGGAAACACGGCGGCCAACGGCACGTGGACCGTCACACGCGTCGATGCAGACCGCTTCGCCCTGATCGGCAGCGCCGGCAACGGCGCGTACGCGAACAAGGGCGCTTGGCAGCGCATCGACTGGCAATCGACCGTGCTGGATCTCACCGCCTGGCTGGACGGCCATCGTGGCACGATCCAGTTGCAGTTCCAGTTCGACACGGTGGACAACTTGGGAAACAACTACGAGGGCTGGTATCTGGATCAGGTCGTGCTGCGAACCAAGGCGGTGGAACTGGCGGTGGCCGAGGCGGCCCAGACCTTCAGCGGCACGGTAGCCGGCGAGAACTTCGGCACCGCCGTAGCCGGCGTCGGCAACTACGACGGCAGCGGCGGGGATGATTTTGCCGTTCTCTCCTCCGGCGGCGACGCGGGCAAGATCACGGTGTACAGCGGGGCAGAGACGCCCGTCCCCGCCGCCGAGATCTTCCACAGCAGTCCCTTGACCGGCTTTCGTCTGGCCGGAGCCGGACGGGTGGACGGCGACGATTTGGCCGACTTCCTTGTGACCGACGGGTCCGCCGCAGGGCGAACGTCCTACGTCATCTTCGGCGGCGCAGGCGACGGAACCCTGGCCGGTCTGCTGGACGAGGGGAATGCGCTGACGTCTGGCTCGCCGGGCGAATTGGTCCCGTTGGGCGACGTCAACGGCGACGGGCTCAGCGATTTGGGACTCGTCGCCGAGGTGGCCACCGACCGACTGGTCGAGAACAGCCAGACGCTCAAGCACCTGGTGGGGCGAGTGTACCTGGGGACGTCGTACAGCCACGCGTCCGAAGAGTTTGACTTGTTCGTCAAGGCGGACTTGGAAGTGGAGACTGGCCGGCCCATCTATGCGGCGACGCTGACACGCAGCCGGTATTTCTTCGGCACGCTGGGCAACGTGGACGGCGATCTGCGGGCGGATACGCAACGGCCGCTGGCCGATTTCGCAATCGCGGACACGGCCGCCGGACGGCAGTTGTACGTATTGCCCGGCGCGGAGTTGAGCGACAACTTCGTTCCGCCGGTCTCGCCGGTGGAGACGACCGAGTTGTTCCGGGTCGGCTTGGCCAACCCGCTGACCGCGCCGCCGCAGAGCCAGCCGGCAGGCGTCGATCTCGAGCGGGGCGGCATGCTTTCCGTGCGGGATGCGTTCGCGCTGGAGGGCACGATCACCAACGAACGCCTGCGGCAGGTCCGTAGCGTCGGCGATGTCAACGGCGATCGCTACGAGGACTTCTTCGTCGCCGGTGACAAGCTCGGTTACCTGCTGTTGGGACCCGTGGCGCTGGACGACATCACCAGCGTGGCGGAACGGGCCGACGCCGTGGTCAACACGGGCGATCCGGGCCATCCGGAGTACTACTACCTCGGCGGCACGTTGGCCGACCGCCTGGGCGACATCGATGGCGACGGCCTGAACGATCTGGTCTTCTACCGCTTCAGCGACGGCAGTCTCGTCGTGACAACGATCTTCGGCAGCCGCGTGCTGCCGCGCGACCTGGGCCGTATCACGCAGTATGCCAGCGATCCGGACCGCGTCCGCTGGGGCACCGCGACGCTGGGTTCCGCAAGTGCTGCGTCCAGCGTGCAATTGCTGGACTGGGACGGCGTTGTGGACGGCGAGGGGAAATACCACGCGGAACTGCTGTACACCCGCGAGGCGTCGCTGTTGATCTACAGCTATGCCCCGGCATCCTATGAAGGCGGCAGCACGACGCTGACACAGCTCATCGACCAGCTGGCGCCCCAGGGTGGTTCCTTCGTGTCGGCCCGCGTGATCGGAGACGTCAACGGCGACGGTCGCGAAGATCTCGCGGCCACCTGGGTGGCGACGGGGCCGGAGCCGACTTCCAGCTTCGTCGGAATCCTGCTTGGCGGACACCCGGACAGTGACAACAACTTTGACCGAGTGCTCGACGTATCGCCGAGCGAAGGGAACTTTGCTGCGAGAGTGACCAGTGTGACCGCCCTGAAGGACGTCGGGCTGTTTCCCGGGGGCCCGGCGACGTCGGGCCCTATCGACGGCTACGACGATTTCGCCGTCGTGCTGCGCGAGGCGGACACGGCCGGAAACAACGACGACGGACAAGTGCATGTCTATTTCGGCGGACCGACGGCACTCGGCTCGTCGTCCGCCTGGCTGGTTGCCGAGGAGGTCGGAGCGGTAGCGATCCAGCCGGACGGCAAGATCCTCGTTGCCGGTTCGGTTCACAACGGCGACAACTACGACTTTGCTGTGGCGCGTTTCCATCCCAACGGCACGCTGGACAGTACGTTCGGCCGCGATGGCCGGGCAATCACCGTGATTGGCGGCTCCGACGACCACATCGTGGCCATGGCGGTTCAGGCCGACGGCAGAATTGTCGTCGCTGGCCAGAGCTACAACGGCAGCGATTGGGACTTTGCGGTGGCGCGATACAACGCCAATGGGACGCTGGATCCGTCTTTCGCCGAGGGCGGCAAACTGACCACGGCGGTTGGCGCGTCGCACGACTATGCGCAAGCCGTTGCGGTCCAGTCGGACGGCAAGATCGTGGTGGCGGGGTCGACCCTGGCCGGCGGCAGCCAGGATTTGGCGATCGTGCGTTACACCGCCACGGGTGCCTTGGACAGCACGTTCGGCGGCGACGGCAAACGCATCGACTCGTTCGGCGCGGGCGATGATGTGGCCGCGGGAATAGTGATTCAGCCTTCCGACGGAAAAATCGTGGTGGCGGGATCGAGTGTGATCGGCGGCACCCGGGATTTTGCCGTGGCGCGTTACACGACTGCCGGCGCGCTGGACACCACCTTCGACGGTGACGGCAAACGTACCGACGCGATCGGGACCGGCGATGATGTGGCCACGAGTGTGGGAATTCAGACCGACGGAAAAATCGTCGTGGCGGGCTCGAGTGTGATCGGCAGCACCCGGGATTTCGCCGTGGTGCGTTACACGACCGCCGGCGCGCTGGACACCACCTTCGACGGCGACGGCAAACGTACCGACGCGATCGGCGCGGGCGAAGACCTCGCCACCGGTCTTACGGTCCAGAGCGACAACAAAGTCGTCGTGGCGGGCACGAGTGTCATCGGCGGCACGCGGCATGTTGCCATCGTGCGGTACACGACCGCCGGTGCCTTGGACACCAGTTTCGATGGCGACGGGAAACGCACGGACACGGTGGGGGGCGGCGACACGTACGCACAAGGCATCGCGCGCCAGTCGGATGGCAAGTTGGTCGTCGCCGGCTATGCCGCCAGCGGCAGCGATCGGGACATCGCGCTGGCGCGGTACGGCACCAACGGCGCACCGGACACCGGTTTTGATGGCGACGGGAAGGTCACGGCGACCTTTGCGGGCATTCCTCCGGCATTGACCCTGGTGCGAGTCGGACCGACCGAGGGTTTAAAGGTGACGCTCCGGCCCGCGGCGGGCGACTTTGACGCCGACGGCCGCGCCGATCTGGCGGTGCTGGAAGCCGTGGCGCTGGATAATGGAACCTCGGCGGATATCACCGACGACGTCCCGATCAGCGGTCGGGTCTACATTTTCCGCAACGTGGCTGCGCGCAGCGGCACGCTGCCGCTGTCGTCGGCGGACCTGGTCATCGATTCGGACACGATCTCCGGCGTGCTGGACGCGATCGCCACGGCGCCGTGGCTGGACCTGAACGGCGACGGCGCCAGCGATTTGGCGTTGGGAACCGGCACCGCGGACGCCGTCCTGAACACCGCCCGAGTCGATGCCGGACGCGTGTACATGGTCTACGGACACCGCGAACGGCACGCGACGTTTGTTTCAGCCGGGGTGGACGTCTTGACCAATCGCACGGTGACGGGCAGCGGCGACTACCTGGTCGATCGGGCCACGGGCCGGCCGGAGACGTTCTTGCGGACGTTGCCCGCCGACCAGAACGAGGCCTGGTTCCGCTTCACCACGCTGGGCGACGGTCTGCCGGGGAACTCGCTGCGGGTTGCGCCAGGCAGCCAAGGTCCGATCGCGATGCACGCCCGGGTGGCGGGCGACGCGGCCGGCGGGACGACGAATTCCAGTCTCGGATTGACGGCCGACAATCCGGGGTTGTTCGAGTTCGATCTGTCGGCGGTGCTGCACCTGCTGGGCGACGATCCCAACACACCCGGCGCGGATGCGCTGCTGGACAGCGCAGCAGCGGCGTTGAAGCTGAACTATGCCACCACGAACCTGGATTTCCCGACCTCACTGAACCTCGCACAGCGCGCCGCGATCGATACCGACGGCGATGGGGAGGACGATACCCTGCTGTTTGCCGCGTCCGGCCAATTGTGGCGGACCGACGGCACCGTGGTGGGCACGGTTCGCGTCCGCAAGCAGGACGGGTCCGCCGTCGCACTGACCGCCAACGAGATCCTGTTCGGCGCCGGGAACCGGCTGTATTACACGACCGACAATCGCACCAAGTTGTGGCGTTACGAAGGTCCCGCCGCGCCGGCCGAGATCCCGGTCGCTGCGGCGGAAGGAATTGCGCTCACCGGAGACATGGCTGAGTTGACGCTGGTGGGCAATACCCTGTTCCTCGCGGCGACGGCCGACGAGGACGGCAGTCCGCGGCGGTTGTGGCAAACCACCGGCACGACGCTGACGCGGGTCAAGAGCCGTACCACCGCGTATGTCATCGATCCTGGAGAACTGACTTCTGTGAACTTCGGGGGAGTCGCCACTTTGTTCTTCAAGGGCGATTCCGATTCTCCTCCTGACCCCGGTGTGTGGAGCTATCGGCCTGGAACCGGCCAGGCCCAGCGCCGTTACGGAGCCCCGCTGTCCCAAATCACCGAATTGACCGCCGTCTTTCCGGCTGCGAGTCCCAACCAGGGCGTCCTGTATTTCGTGCGGCAGGGCTTGGTGAACGACTTTCAGTTGTGGTGCATCGCTCCGACGACGGGGAACACATCGGTAGGATACTCGTTGTACAACCAGCCAAGGCAGTTGACTCAGGTCGATGGCACGCTGTTTTTCCTTCTGGGCAGTCAGCTGATGCGAATCAGCGATGACGGCAGCAGTTTCCTGACGATCACCGAGTCGAGCGTTGGTCAGATCTCGTTCCCCACGGACCGCAACTGGGAACTGATCAGTTTCGAGAACCGGCTGTTCTTCAGCGCCGAAGGTCCGACCAGCATTGGAGCGGAACTCTGGACGTTGAACGCGGCTCAGACCCGCGCGCTCTTGGTTGGCAATGTGGATCCGAGCCGCGGTGGGAACTCCTATCCCGCCAACCTCACGGTGCATGGGAGCTCGCTGTACTTCACGGCGGACAACGGCACCCAGGGCGTCGAGTTGTGGAAGACCGACGGCCAGGGAATCGACGGCTTGGCTAACCGCACGCAGCTGGTGAGCGACCTGTACGCCGGAGCGTCCGGCTCCCAGCCGGACCACTTGATCAGTGTCGGCGACCGGCTGGTCTTCTCGGCCAGCGACGCTGCGGGCACGAAACTGTGGAAGAACGAGCTGGCCTCGGCTGCGCCGGGCGCGCCGCAAACCGACCTGCTGCGCCGCGTCGACCAGGATCCGGGGCTGGAGGTCAAGGTCAGCGTGGTGACGGCGGAAGCGGATCTGATCATCACCGCCGGGGACCTCACCGCCCCGGCGGCCGACGGGCACCAATTCACGCTGCCCAAGCGGACGGCGGCCGACGGGATCGTCGAGGATGAGGGGCTGGATGCGATCCTCACGCAGGCCCTGTCCGATGCCCTGAAATCGGGCTCGACGCGGGTCACCGTGCGGCTCGAACTGCCGGTCCGCAGTGATGGGTTCTTGCAGGACAACATCCGCTTCCAGGTAGACACGTCGCTGAAACAAGCCCGGCTGGAGTACGGCGTACCCGCGCCCGGAAACGACGCGGATTTTGCGGACGACACGCGGCTGGTGGTCACCCCGGCCAGCAACAGCAGCGTGGCGGTGGACATCTATGACCAGCGGGGCGGGCTGCTGGCCCAGCGGGTGACGCAACTGGATCTGCGGCACTTCGACGCCGGAACGTATTTCGTGCGGGCGTACCGGCCGGCCGGAGGGCTGGATGCACGCCGCTTTGCGTTCGAAATCATGGCGCCGCCAGCCGGTCAAACCCGGCCGCGGTTCGAAGATCCGGATCGCGACACGGTCCGCGGGGGCGACGGCGACGACCTGCTGCTGGGCAACGGCGATATCGACACCCTGATCGGCGGCTCGGGCCGCGACGTGTTTACGTCCGATGTGCTCGTGGCGCAGGTCGCCGGCCGGGTTTCCGGCGCGAGTAACACCAATCCGATCGTCATCACCACGCCCGCACCCCACGGTCTGAGCACCGGCGCCACGGTGCAGATCGGCGGGGTTGCCGGGAACACGAATGCCAACGGCAGTTACATCATCACCAAGCTGACCGACACGACGTTTCAGCTGAACAATCGCGCCGGAAACGGTACGTACACCAGTGGCGGGACGTGGACTAGCGACGTTATCGTGCGCGCCAACGGGATCGAAGTCCGCGACTTCGAAGCCGGCGAGATCCTGGTCAATCCGCCGGCCGGCGAATCGGCCGGCCAGTTCAAGACGGCCCAGTTGGACCGGCCCATTGACATTCCCGATGCTGGGCTGCGGCTGGTTGTCGCCCAGACTTTGGAGATTCCGCTGACCTTGCGGCACGACAATCAGCCGCTGTTGGCGCGGCCGATTCTGGCCAGCGATCTGGCGGGGTTAGATCGGTTGGACGCTGCCAGCCGCGGGATTGTGTCGCTGGCCGGGTTGGAGAACGCCGTCAATTTGCGGAGTGTCAACCTGGCGCACAATGCCATCCGGGATCTGTCGCTGCTGGAGAAGAAGACTTCGACCCGCGACGAAGATGCCGGCGCGCCGCTGGGCTGGGGGCACTTGGAGTTCCTCGCCTTGGACGGAAATGCCGCCGCCTTCCGCACGGCCACCCAAGGGGCCGGACCGATCGCTTACTACCGCCTGAGCGAGACCAGCGGAACGACCGCGTTTGACGCGACGGGCAACAACCGTCACGGCGTGCTGGTGGGCAAAGCGGACCTGGGGGTCGCGGGCGCGGTGGCGAGCGATTCAGACACAGCCTACGACTTCAAAGGCGGAGCTGTGCATCTGGACAGCCTGCCGGTCCGGACCGCCGGCGGCGAAAAGAACACCGTGGCCTTCTGGATGTATTGGGACGGCACGGAGAACAAGATGCCGTTCGGGTTCACCCAATACGGCCTCGTTTTCTCAGGGGATTCGTTCGGCTTCCATACGAACAACAGCGGCGACGTCCTGGGGATTCCCTCGGACGGCTTGGCCAATCGCTGGGTCCACGTGGTGGCCGTGTTCAACAACGGCGGCGTGGCCTCCAACAAGCTGTACATTGACGGTGTGGAACAGAAGACGTTGACGCAGCGGTCGGGCACGGCCACGGCCAGGTCCGCCACAACCGCCGCGGCCGTGGCCGGGTGGCGGAACGACGCCGGCCGCCGTTTCACCGGCTTGGTGGACGAGGTGGCCATCTACGACCGGGAATTGACAAGCGACGAGGTGACAGGCTTGTACGCGACCGGTCCCGACCGCTTCTTGGCTCCGCTGACGCTGTTGCACGATTTGCAGGCATTGAGCCTGGACTACAACCGCGTGGCGCAATTGAACTGGCTGACGGACCTGGACGACCTGCGATTCCTGAGCGTCGACGGCACGCCCGGGGTGCCGACGATCAGCGGAATCGGTCCGCTGGCGGGGCTGGAGTCCTTGCAGACGCTCAGTTTGACGAACCAGCAGATTTCCGACGTCCGGCCGCTGGCCGAAATCGAACCCCTGCGCCGGCTGCAGTTGGCGCGCAATCGCATTCAGAGCATCGACACGCTGTTGGGCCAGTACATCATCGACAACTTCGAACCCGGCTACCAGGAATCGGGCCAGAATTGGACGGGCGGGGCGAATCCGTGGGCGTTCGAAGGCGATTATCGGATCCTGCCTGGGCTGGACACCAGTTCGCGGGTGTTCTTCGAGTTCACGGGGCTCACGCCGGGAGTCTACAGCGTTTACGGTACGTGGCCCGCTGACCGCAGCCGGACCAATCAGGCCGTATTCAGCATCGACGCCGGCGCGGCGGTGGTCGATTCGGTCGCGGAAAGCTTCGCTTTGTTCGCCCCGCGGACGGTGGACCCGTTGCCCCAGTCCAGCGAGGCTCGCAACGTCACTATCAACACGAGTTGGTTGTCGATCTCAGGCGACGACGAGGACGCAAACACGTTCTTCGGGACGCCGTTTACGACGCAGGTCATTGATGAGATCGCGGTATTCTATCTAGCCGGAGACCTGACGATTGCCAGTAACAGCACGATTGCGATAACAGGGAACCGTCCCTTGTCATTGGTCGTCGCGAACGACGTTTACGTAGGACACGGCGTCGTGTTCAACGCTTCGGCATCCGGTAACCTTCCCGGTCCGGGCGGAGGGATTGGGGCGTATGGCGGCAGTTCGGTGTCTGGAAGCTACAGCAACTTCAACAACAACGGCGGGGCGGCCGGGGCTCGAGGGTACTACGACTACGCGGGTGTACTTCTGGGGACTGATGATGTGCCTCCTACGAGTGGCTCTGGTGGAACCGGCAATTCGGGGTCCGCCGGAGCGAGCGGTGTGACGGGCTCGCAACGGAATTCAGCTAGTGCGGGAAGATCTGGCTTCAACAATGCCGCGGGTGGCGGAGCTGCCGGTGCCGGCGGTACTTCGGGAGGTGCAGGCGGAAGCGGAGGTCCTGGGGGAAGTGGCGGAGCCGGAGG